>Ga0325410_1005725_pt1 | contig 13702 bp, 6 predicted proteins | sample PopdelMetagenome_16_FD_206182 | JGI IMG/M metagenome (GOLD analysis project Ga0325410, IMG submission 206182) | Populus deltoides microbial communities from Bellville, Georgia, United States - Xylem-PdIQD-R3 | ecosystem: Host-associated > Plants > Phyllosphere > Stem > Wood/Secondary xylem... | reverse complement strand
TTTTTTATGTAGGCCAGCTGAGTAAACTATAAACTAGTTCTAATTTAGTTAAACGAATTAAATAATTTATTAGGTTTTAAGAACTAATTAATAATTTATTTGATCATCGTTAACTGATTTAATATTGTTTTATTTCGAGAAAGTCTTCTTTTCTTAATGATTGTTTTCTGTATTATCTATATTTCTTTTATTTTTTCAAAATTAAAAAAATTAAGAGATTATGAAATGGATGAAAAAGATTAAGTTACAAATAGATTTAATAATTAGTTTTCGAAACTAAAGGAACTATTTACTTTGTTTTATAAAACTAGAGGTCTCATTTATAATTCACTCATATTATATATATGTGAACCAAAGCAACATATAAAGTGCTGGAGTTTTGAAGCATGATGCACGAAGTTCTAATAAAAACTTTATATTTTTAATTTCGGCAGTTGGCAGTGTGGTTTAGGTATCTGGTTACCTACTAATTAATATTAAAAAATGTACGGATAGATCATCTAGAGATAAGAATTTGAGATCAAGAAATTTGTTCTTTCTGTAATTTTAAGTTCGAACCCTATGATTAGTAATATAATGACCACTAAAAACTTATATCATCGTTAACTTCAGGATCTATAAGTGCACAAATTAACTCGGACACCTACATTAATAAAAAATAAAAATAGACACAATCACAATAATGATACGATGATGATCCTCTTTTTTTTTTGATAAATAAAATGTTTTTTAATTTAAAATAATATTTTTAACTTTTTTAATATTAATATATTAAAATCAAAATAAAAAGCATTTATTTAATATGGTTTTAAATTAAAAAAAACATTTTGAAAAACTCCTGAAAGATTTTTAATTTCTAAGACTGATTTGGCTCCAGTTTGATTTATCATCCCAAATTCCAACCACCGATGGAAAATTAGAAATATCGAGGGAATCAACTCAATATGTACTTATAAGAGTTTAATTGTTTAAAATATATTATTATATTTTGATTCATTTTCCAACCGTAAAATATCCTCATGTGAAAAACTCAAAGCTATACTAATTTATTCTTTTTAAATAGTAATTATGAAAAAAAAAACCTTAAAATCATGTGACAATTCTTCTAATAAATCATGTAGGGGTAGGATATTTTCTTCAATTCAATAATAAAAAAAATGAACTAAAATATGAAGATAGACTAAAGCAATTAAACTTGCAAGGAAATGTTGAAAACTAAACCTAAAATGTTGAGATAATTTCCCAGGATATAAATCAAAAGTCAACTGAGGGGCCATCATGACAATCCATTTTACTTGCTTCAAAGGTCAACTCAATATTTTATACCAAGAAATGAAAACTGAGATTTGTTTTTTCTTCAACGTGGGGAGTCGAATAAAAAACAAGAAAAGCATCTCGACAGATTACAACGACGGAGAGATTGGATAGAGTGGGGTAACAGAAGTTTATCAATAATATACAAAGCCAATAGAGCAAAGTATATAAGCATGTGTTCTGATACCATTGACCATGGCTTCCTTGAAAACAATAGAGGGTACCTGGGTAGTGTGAACAAGTGCAAACTAAAATCCGTGCTGTCTTCTCCATAAACAATGAGAATCAAGTCATCAACTACATCAGTAGTTTTGCACGCCTTGTTTCCAATATTGCTGGCCGTGCTTAGGAGAAAAAGCACTTGAGAGTTGCCATTGAATTAAGTGGAGATATTCGAGATCAGAAGTTAAGAGTTACCCAAAGAAAAGCTTGATAGTGCACACTGCGGAGCTTCATCAAAATCAACTAAAATCCATGTTATAGCAAGTGGGGTTGCATGGATAAGGGCAGTCAATTTGCTTTACTATGTTACGGTTGAAGTACCAATCACCTACTGACTCTGCAATGGTCTGTTACAAGGGTTGCAGAAGTAATCAGCAGCATACCAAGAAAATGTTTAGATACAAATATAAAGGAAACTAAAAGTGACTTGGAATGAAGCTTCAGCTGTAACAGGCACCAGTGGCAGCTAAAAACCACGGTGACACAGAATCATACGGAAACATTTTGATTGTATGTAAACCAACCTAACATGTGAGATGATAAAATGTTCTCACCTTGTCATTGATTCTAGGGGATGTAGATGAATGCCATGTCTCAGCCATCCATGTTTGACAATGACTAAAGCAAGAATTTATGAACAGCCCCCCTTCCTTCTTTTGCTGGAAATCACTCAGTGCTTTCAGCATAGAACTACGGAAACCTGTACATGATAACAAGCAGGAGCAGGAAAGCGACAAACAGAAACCACATCATCGGCAAGAAAAGGCAAGGCAGTTCAGATGCCTAATAAATGTCACAGGCACAATGAGCAAGGAATTTCATGTTAGCCAGATTCCATTTTACTCGTTTTATCCACCCTGTACCTGAAAGACGGTTCTAATCTGAAGTTCTCAACATGTGTACAATAAACTAACAATCCAAACGTTAACCATTGCTTAAGGGCATAAGGAGAAAAATACACAGAACTGAACCGAACCAAACTCTAGGTATATATCAAGTCTGTGAAGGACTGCATGAAACATGAATTGTATGGGCACCCTATTTCATGATCTCACCGTGTCACCTTCTAAATTGATCCTAACAATACCAATATGGTTACATCTCAAATGACCTTAATCATTTATCACATCATTCCCACTTTTAAACACACAGGACATGTTCAAGATGAAAAAGTGTAGATATATTTTATGATCAGTGATCACAGACAAAAGAAAACTATGTTTGGATGGCTGTGTTCATCTGCTTTGACTAATTTTCAACTCCATAAATGCATGGCTTCAAATGCTTGCTCCCAACTTAGGCTACTTGGACAGCACATATTTTACATAACAATACATCTTTTCTTGTTCTTTTTTTCTTTTGTTTGATCTTTCATAGAATAATGATAGTTTTGAGATTCATGATGAAAATAATTATTTTGGACTTTAAAGTAAGAACTAATTACCTTGCAGTATTTCCATCTGGCTAGGATTACAATAGCGAAGGTTCATTCTGCATCTTTTCCAATAGCCTTGAGGATCTGATGCATCTGGTACCAAGATGTGTTGTATCTAAATTTATTTTATCCTATTAGCAAGGTTCAGGATGGAACATGAAAAAGTTGCAAATTATGACAAATTGAAGATACTTTTTGTGAATGAAATCACCTGCCAAAAATCATAAGCTGGGTTGACAAGGAAAATTGGGGTCCTTGTTTCTTTAATGATTTCTTCAGGAAAGAGACACTGGCATTAAAATTCACGAGCAACAATCATGATTAAGGAGCAACAAGAACTTCATAACAATTTGACAAACAAAACCACATACCCAGAGAAAAGGGGAAAAGAACCTGCCTTATATGGGTCCATTCTTGTTATACAATTCTTCCGCAAACTTTTCACTACGCCCTGGCAGCAGGACAAGTAAATAAATTATGTGAGCCATGACGGCTTGTGAATTTGCTTCCTCCTCTTTTTTTACTTGTAATTTACAATGACAATTTACTAATTGTAATTGCCAATCTGCAGTAGCACCAAAAATATAAACATGCAACCCCCTAAAAGATCACAATTTGTAGCTACAACACCAGTTCAAGATGATAGAAGGCACTAAAGTACATATTCTAATTGAAGTTTTCAAAGTCAATGAAACCTATGAATTGACTTCAAACTCAAAAAGGCAAAAAAATTGTCATTTTGAAGATATTTTTATCAAATTAATAAATGGTTAAATCTTTTTTACCATTGATATGACACTGACTTAGCTTCATCCATCACATAAGTCCAATACATCATGCATGTTAACCACCAACATAGAGAGAAATTGTGAAGAATAAGGCAGCAGTGATCCCATCTAGCCTAAAATTATGGAAGCTGATAAGGGCATAACTAAAGAATGAGTAAAACCTGAAGCTGGGTAACATCTTGATAGAAAGATCCCATGGTGTTATTTCCAAGAACATCCTTCCTGCAATAAAGAAAGTAAGAGGTTGGGTTTTTTGGTGTATTTAGTCACTTAGAACATATAAAGACTAGTAAAGAAGCATTATAGAAAAGTGGTAATTGCTAAACACAAAAGATGCAGGACTTTGCACATCCTCTGGTGCTGTATAGTTAATAGTTGCATATACTAATTCTTGAGAAAATTTATAATTGCTAACCTCGTGTAGCAAAGAGCGATTAAAGTAAGAGAGAAGAAGATGAGAAAAAAGAGACGAAATGTTCAACACAACCCACAACGATACAAAAAACTGATCCAGGCATCAAACAAGTCACAGGTCATGCTAGCTAAAAATATTGGTACAACAAACAGTAGTATGCATGCAAAAACATACTCATCAAGGAAAAAACCTGCATCAGCAAGACATTTGACAGTTGCATCCTTTGGCAGAAGTTCTCGAAAGTCATCACAGTGAATAAGAGTTGCCAATCCACCAGCAGAGCATCCTGAAAGAAGAGCCTGCAAATTTTTCAAAATTCATTAGCAAGAATGGAAAGTAGTCAGAAAAAAATGCAGGGCAGCAAGATTGTCTAATTCAAACATATAAAAACAGCACAAAGCAAGAAAGAAAAGGTGGGTGCAACAGAAAAGGTGAGACCACTTACAAGTGTCCAAAACAGGACATGTTTACACAACAATTTAAAGGATGGAGAAGCTACCTGTTTGGCATTGGATAAGCCGATTGATAACAGTTCATCCATAAGGGCTTCCCAGATGAGGTGGCCTCTGAATAGAAGCTTGGTACCATTCTGTAAGATTAAAAAAAAGTCATATGAAAACCAAAAAAAAAAAAAGACAGGCTAGTTTCTTTATAGTAGGATGCGGGTGTTGATAATCTTTTCTTTACCTTAAACTCATATTGTGAATGGCCAGCAAAAGATGCGCCATCACAGTAACGTATCTTGACTTTATTCCAGTTAAAGAAATCTGAAGGGAACATGATGATTAAATAATATTAGTGATGAACTAGAGCTCTCTATCTAGCTAATTACTAGAAATGGGAAAAGAAGTTGACCAGGATTTTGAGAGGATTGATGGCTTAATATCCCAGAAAAGGGGACTTGGTGGTCCATGTAGCTGGAGGATCCTAATGCCGTTGACTTCCGTTGCAAACATGATGCTATCGTATTGCACCACCCTCCGCCCTTGGGGGTGTTATCACTCAGTTATTGAAGAAGAGGTATAAAATAAACACACACAAAATTAATATTAGTAATAATAATACCTCAATATGAAGAATCCAACTGTTAGAGCCAGATCCAAATCCTTTCCGGAAATGGTAGCCAGGCAAACTCCCATCTAAACAAACTGCAATCACAAAAGAATCAAATAAACAAATATCATTTGATTGGATTAGATCAGATCGAATCGAATCGAATAATAGAGATAGAAAAGAAAAGAAGAGAATACAGGCGCCTCTATCTCTGGCATTGTGTAGCAGGGTCAGGCCTACTAGATTGTCTGTTGTGGATGTGGTGGCCGCGGGATCTAAGGGTAAGGGTAAGGGCCGGGACAAGTAAGTGAGAATAAAGACGATGATGGAGAAACCGACGGCTGCAATTGCCCAGTCCTTCTTGCCCCACTTTCTCCACCATAAGAACAATCCTCGAAGCCTCAGATTAGGATTAACATTTGCCATCTCACTCGCCTTCCTCCTTCCCTTCAATTCAAAGTCCACTCCCTCTTAACTCTCAACCCAACTCAGCAAAAGATACATGCTCCACTATTGCCTAATGTATTAAGGTGGTAACATTTAAAATTTGGATAGTGCTTCCACTGTTTGATTAATGGGTTAGAACTTGTAACTCTGAAATTTAAGTTTGTTTTTTTCTCTTTTTACGAAAGGTGAACTATGGAGTAATTATGATTCCCAAGCAACGACAATTGGGTATAGCAGCAAGGGGTTAGTTTTTCATGTGAGGTGATCATAGTGTGAATCCTCGTCGGTAGTAAAATCCGTTTTAGGGTGATTGACGATGCCACGAAGGGGAAGCGACCGGAGAAATAACCTACAACAACCAAAATATATATATATATAATTGCTCCCAAATTAATACTTTAAAGAGTGTTCAGAAAAATATGTTTGGTTTGGTAGCCCAATATCGAAATAGCTCATTTGCTAAGACAGAGAATTTCCTAGGCTGATACCAAGTAGCTTAGATGGGCCTGAAAGGCTTACCTGTGTTTTTTTTTTTAATTTTTTTTTTATTTCTCTGGTTTATTCTCTTATTTATATATATATATATATATATATATGTAGAATTATCGTAATTTAAAAAGATATTTTGCTATTGAATTGATTCTTAATCTTACAGAAATCTGTTTGATTTTATTTTTTAGACAAAATTGAAAGTTAAGAGAACATAATTGAAGAAGAAAAAAAAATCAAGCATGTCATAAAAAAAATTTGATCCCCTCGCTTTTTTCTAAATTTTATCTTTGGTTTCGTCAAAGTTCCTTTCTTGGTTCTTTCAGTTTAGGGTCAAGCTGCCTTTCCATGATAGTTTACGAAACAGTTGGCATGTTTCAACAGCGATTTTGCCAGTCATGCAGTTTCATACATAACCTGGGGGAAACTACTGTATTGACTGCGGCACGCGGACGACTTGTTAGTTCATTGAATAAATTGAAACCATTAAAATCACAGTCGAAGCCATTACCCTCTAACACCAAAAGTGGGCGTCGAGTCCACAGAATCACAGTCCAGGAACCAGGACAGGGACAGAGATAGAGGTCATTTCTATTCTCTTAACCAGTGAGCAAGTGATAAACATCGTATGTGAATTTATAATTTCTTTTCTCAATAACCTATCTACCAAATAAACCTCTGTTTCCCGGGCTCATGGCTCCAATTAAATGGCCTAAACAAGAACATAAACATTGTGAAAACATTGGTTACCACATATCCAAGTCCGATGAGGACCAAACTTTGAAAATCAACCGTATGGGAGTGAAGCATCAAGAAGTAGAATGGTATGGTATAGTATCTGAATTCAATAAGTGGAGCAGGAACTAGAACTGCAGCTGTAGCCAAGAAATATGCCAATACCCAAATTTTTGGTCTAGCTTTCCTTGCCAATAAATGACATAAAAAAGGAATCAGGGTAACAAAACCAAATAAAATCTTAGATGACAATGGAAAAGGAAAAAAAAAAAGATGAAGACAGCAAGTACTAACCCAATACTCTGAAGATGGAAAACCATGAATAGACATAAAGTGGGACCAGAAAGTACTTCGTTGACTGATGAGATTGGATGACCTTCCGCCAAAGATAAAAGGTATAGTGCCGATTGTCAGCAAGGAGATAGGCATGAGCTATGCTGCAACAGCAATCAACTAAATGATGAAACAGTGACAAAGAGTGGCAAGGGGGGGAACCAATGCATCAGAACACATATCTAGTTCAAGTCGCAGTGGAGAAGCCATGGGATCACTATTTTAATTTATTTGCCAAATAAGCTTGCCTAACTGAACTAACCTGTAAGAATGCACAGAGAGAAAGCCGGCAGTAAGAGCCACTATCCATTGACAAAAACCAAGGGGCCTTTTCTTCCAGAATGACCCAAACAGATGCAAAGCTTGATCCAAAGAGAAATGCAGGGGAGCCAATGCCAGAGAAGAAACCAGACTAAAATACATTAACTGTGCAAGATGTGGAGAAACTGCATGAGCTTCTTTTGCACCTGTGACATTCAGAAAAAGAGTGAGAAACAAACTCTTGCTAATTATGATGGTAGGAAGATAGCATGAGTAGTACCAAGAACTACACTCCCATTCCAACGGACGAAAGCAACAAAGGCCACCAATACTATAAAGAAGGGGCTAAAGGAGAATAAAAGTTTTGACTTCATATTCCATGATGTCAAACAGATTGCCTTAATCTCATCAAGAAAACCTGCAATATAGTACTAGAATGGTGTAAAACAAAAGCGCATGTGCAGAAGAATTTAGCAAAACTTCATAAATCACTGAACTCATTAAACTAAAGAATAAGTGAAACAGAACCTGATGAATGGCTTGTTGAATAGGTGAGTGTACTCGTCATAGAACTTTTGCTGTTATCCACAGCACTATAGGGCTTTCGTCTTCTCATGTTTGAGCCAACTATGATGTGATTGTTTGGGACTGAATGGCCAGTTTTGTTGCCCGTGGTATTTGAGTTGTCTAGTTTCACACTCTCTCTTTGATGGGTCAGAGTAATATCCATGACCCCAGTGCATGCAACAAAAAGCATCCAGACAATATTCGTCTGTCGGATGAAAACTGCATAGGCTCCAAGCTGCACAAAACCAGAAAAATAAAATAAAAATGAGCGTTTGTAAGAAATCAAAATGACAGCAGTGATCTTTACAATTTCATCACGGTTTCTTATAGTATGATTTTATTGCATCTCCAGAAACACAGTAGCACAAAAGTCTCTTGTCCATAATGAAAATCACCATTGAAATATCCAAGCAGCACACCATATTATTATTGTACCTTAGAAATCGCACTTTCCTACTTTCAACACACTTGGTGCATTGCTCCTCAATCAACTTGTCTACTTCAGGTTCTTGAAGTCTACAGTTCTTGGTCATTGAGGTAAATAAAGGAGAAACTAATTGCATGGAGCAGCTAATTGCATACTCTAATAGTTAAATTTGTGAAAACAAAACAGAAAATCAACCACTACGTTTAGCGACACCACGGCAATAATAAAATGTTTACTGGAAATTGCTTGAACTAGGGACTGCATAAGAATGCCAAGTAGTCAACGAGGTTCTGATGCTAGAGAAAATATCAAGTGTATACAAGAATTCTGGTAGATGAGCTAAACTTTAAGGAGCATCTGAGATTCTAATACTTCAAGTTCAGGTTCTCATTTCTTAGGAGTTTACTATATGAAACTAAACCTCCTGGTCAAATTCCTTCAAAGTTTCCCTCCTCCCTTGGAAAGTCCAAGCTGCCAGGGATGCTCCAGTATCAATCAAAAAATAAGAAAAAGAAGTCCACACTCTATAGGAAACATGTTAATGCTCTATGGATAAATAGTATACTAGATAATCATGCAAAAAGAGAACTGGAGCTAACTCCTTTACCAATGCACTTAAGTGGTATTTCTTCTTCAAGCATGCAAGATACATAGCAAGAACTGTAGTAAGTGATGCAACATCTGTATAATAAAGGAACGTGAAGAACCAGTGGAGCGGGTACAGCGCCAGAACCACCGCAAAAATTGTTGCTTTTCTTTCATCAATATTTGGTCTCAAGAGGGTGATGATCTCGTATACAATAACACTACATAATATTGCCAATACACCATTCACAGATCGAAGAATTGGTGTGGAGCACAATTCAGAGAACAATGACACCCCACGTATGAAAAACATGCCTGGAAACAAAGAAGCAACATGGGCAAGTGAAAGATAGTACCTGCAAGAGTTTTTACATTGCAAACATATCAACTCCTCCAATAACATAACCATCCTAACACAATTATATAGAGCCCAAATACACACAGAGATTCAAGCAAACTTATCAAATTCAATCTCAAAACAAAAAATCACTATTTTTCTAATTTGACAACTGGGGAAGCATAAATCAATCAGATTTTTTTTTTTCTTTTATCAAGCTAGAAATTAAAAGAAGTGAGAGAGAGTGCAAATACAGGCCAGGTGGAGTAGTGATCATGGGATCCCAACTTGCAAAATTGCCTTTGCAATATTGTTGAGCCTGAGGAATATGGAAAATCTCGTCCTGCACAGGGTGTAATTCTTCTTTACAAATGTGTGATCAAACATGAAAATTAACAAAAAAAATCGACATGGGTTTACCAATAATCTTACCATGTATGGTTCAGGTACAGTTCGATTGACGAGGATTGATATGGGAATAACCCAAGAGCTCACTATCAATGCGACTGCTATTCTACCCATTCCAGATTTAAATAATTATGTAATTGATATCTCTTTGAACAAGGCCAGGTTTTCAGAGAGGAAGCGAGAAAAGCAACGAGGGAAAACTGAAAATTAGAAGGGAAAAATACGCCGGCGGCGAGACAGAGTGCCACTGTGAAAGTGAAACCAGAAAGGCGAAGGGGCCAAAGTCTTTCAAATCAGCCCAGTTAAGTAATCTAAATTTGTTGGCCCATTTATATTGCACGAATCCAATTTGTTACTAATCATATAGGTTGATCCTCGTCAATCGAATTTAGATTGACGAGGATCAACCTATATGATTAGTAACAAATCAATCCCTAAACTTCAAACATTTGCTGCTTTTTCCCATACTATTCTTTCCTCAACGAATTCATCCCCCGTCAGTTTTCTTAGAAAAAAAAAATTTATTAAATTTTTTATGAATAAAATGTAACGATATTATATTTTAAAGCATTTGACTTAGAAAAACATTTTTACTTTTTAATTGACAAATAAGTTGCACCTACTTTGTCTTTTTAAATCTGAACTTTTCTTCATATCTAAATACATTTTCGGACATATAATCATAAATTTACTTTTAAATAAAATATATATTACCATAAGGCAAAGTTTGTCACAAAGATAAATTGATAGTATAAAGGCACGTGTGATTTTTTTTTTATCATTTATTTGACTTGAAAATAAATGATAACAGAAAAAAAAGAGGAAATTATCACACCAACAATGATTTTATCAAAATGAAGAGTTTTTATTTATTTATTAATTACTCAAAAAATTATGTGTGTGTGTGTGTAATAGAGGTATTTATTAAAAATAAAATGGAAAAAAATGGATTGGATTTAAATGAAAAAAGCATAATGTAGTTATGTTGTTTTTCACTTACCCGTATAATTTACATCCTGAACCTTGTAAATAGTATAATATTTTAAATCTCACTGTAGTTTTAAAAAAAATCAAAAAAATTATATAATTATTTACAATATTGTTATTATTATTAAAAAGCTTTTATATTAAATATTACGAATTTTCTGCTCAATAAAAAAACACTGGCCCCGACCTCTAAACCCAAAATCAAATTTTGTTGTAAGCAAAATTAAACTGAGTTTTGATATTGAAGACCATCATCAGTCTTGTCTTCTCCATGTTAGACTCGCTATTCTAACTTGATGGCCTTGCCTGCTGAAGAACATCAACCCTGTCTTTGTCATTAGATTCATCAAACCATGAAGAAATCCTTAATCCACGAGCGGTACTTTATCCCGCAACAAATCTTAATACGCAATTCGTGGAAAAAGACAGCAGAGACTATTTTTAACTCACTGTTTCAACAAACTTTGAAGGTGTTGATTAATTCAGAACCAGCGTCATCAACAAACGAAGCTGTTTTCTATAGCTTTTCCTTATGTTTTTTTTTTTTATTCGAGCGAACTCTATTTTCAGAAAACGTATTTTATGAGTCTAGATAAGTAAGTAAAACCCCAGTTGTTCCAAACTTTTATAAAAAATACACGTCCTGATTCGAACTCAATATCTACTATGCAGATCTCAAGCCCCTTGTCATGACGCCACATCTCTTGGGACTTCCTTGTGTTTTTCGAATACAAGAAAAGGCAATATTACAATTTTAATTTAGAAATAATTTTGTGATTAACAAAACAAAACAGAGTTTATGCTTTATTTGTAGTCATATATAATTTCAAATATATATAATATTACAATATTATTTGTAGAAGTGGTTTTCTACAAAGTAAATCATATCCCAAGTCTTGCTGCCACTTCTTATGATTTCATGGTAATTTAAATTGATTTATGGATGAATACGTGAAAGAAAGGAAAGCCAGGGAGCTCATGTGATAGTGGGTATGTAATTAGACTAGAGGGGTTTAATGGCGGGTAGGTAATTCTGGAGGTTTACCAAATCTCAACGCCTTGAAGGAATCCGAAGCTTGGAAAAATCTAACGCAGGGGGGACTGTGTGATGCTTACACTACACCTTATACGATTTGGACATCTGCATATATAATGGGCCGGAGAGTTAATTATATGTACTGATATTAATTTATAATTAATTAAGCAGGATATAATGAGATCGTGTAATTTTACATTAATAAGTAGGATATGAGTTTTAAATCTATTTAACAAAAAAAAAAGAACTTAAAAGGAGTGAAAGAATTAACAATAAAATTAAATCATTTTGGAATCTTGGACGTATTAATTTATTATTCAATTAATATATATAACTATATCTATGTACGCCAGTATGCCTACAAAACCATTTAAATATTTCTAACTGCTAATAATTGATTGTTTCAGCGAGGTTCATTAGTGCACGGCTGGTTTTTGTCAAACATAATTGCTAGCTTGACTTGTTAGTTTTGATGTTTAATAATTAGGGAAACAAGTCCGTGAATGTGGAGGGTGAAGCCTCCTTCCTTGGCGAAGGATCCTATGCAATCTGATCCTTCCCTCTTTAAGAGCTCACCTCAGCTATAAACCTGTCCCATCTCTCTCTCTTGAAGAAGAAGAAGAATAGAGAGGAAAAACTGAAAATCTAGCTATCTGAGAGGAATCATGACTAAACAAACACAAAAATAGGGTAGTTTGACGGTTATAGTCCAATCCATCTGGGATATTTGTAACAAAATCGCTCCCTCCCTCCCTTTTTTTTTTTTCTTTTTTTATACGTCTTATTTCTTCTCCCATGATCTGCATTAATATATGGTAGCTTATCCTCGTGTTCTCGAATTTGTTGTAAAAACCTCCTTCTCGATAAGTATGTCAAGTTCAGAGCTGTTTATTGTCAAAGAAAACAATGAAGAGAAAGAACTCGACTTCTTGAGTAAGAGACCCATGTTAGAATTTCAAAAAGAAAGTCATGCAACGACCTCACGAGATTCTGATCCTCCTCAACAGCTTCAAGGACAAGAAGCCAAAAGCGAAGTACATCATGAGAGCCCAGAAGAATGCAACAATACTTTAGATCCCAACTCTATTGAAAAGCCGTCTTTAGAAGCAGTTCTGATGGAAACGTATGTTGTTGGCGACGACGACGACGGATTCAAAACTCCAACATCTTTGGATCACAAGATTTCTATCACGAAATGCCCACCTGCACCGAGAAAACCCAAGCCGTTCCTATCAAGGAAAAGAAAAGCATCGCCACCAAAGGCACGTACAATTCTACAGCTTGATCTATCACAAGAAATTGAGGCACTATTTCCCAGTACCATTGTTGTAGATTTGCAAAAAAAGATCAAGAAATCTCCGAGTGACAACGACGTAACCGGTGAATTTATACCTTCTCCAACTTGATTTGTAAGTTAATTATGTAGAAATTACACTAGTCAGATTATAAATAATGATCCACGGGGAAGGAAACTACATATATATTTATATATTAGTCTTCGATCTTTATTGCATAAATCTTGTATTCATCTTCTAATTCCTTGATTGAAAGAGATTGTCATATGTTTAGATTGGTATAAGACCCTGATGATTTTATAAAGTTTGAGTCACAAAAGTAGAAAGGTTATGAAGTAGAAACCGGAGAAGGAGCTGGATGAGGTATTCCGACTTCACTGAATCCAGGCACTTTTTGTGCTCAAGGTGTTATGCATGCTGTTTCAAAGAAAGAGAACTCGTTTCCAAAGACTAAAAGAAAGGAAGCTTCTATATCTTTAGTTATTAATATAGAAGATCAAGGTTAATTTCAATCTTCATAGTGTTTTTTCTCTTCTCATTTATATTGAATTATCTAGAGAAGTCATTA
>Ga0325410_1005720_pt1 | contig 13707 bp, 9 predicted proteins | sample PopdelMetagenome_16_FD_206182 | JGI IMG/M metagenome (GOLD analysis project Ga0325410, IMG submission 206182) | Populus deltoides microbial communities from Bellville, Georgia, United States - Xylem-PdIQD-R3 | ecosystem: Host-associated > Plants > Phyllosphere > Stem > Wood/Secondary xylem... | reverse complement strand
TGCTGGTCCAGCAAACATTATAATCCCTTCAACAGCATGATGACAATAACCTTCCCTTAGTATCTGCTCCAGGTACTCTGCCTGCCCACCAAAAACAGTTATTAGCATCCAATTTCCGTTGTGTTTTTTAGACTAGTTGGAAACCTGGAATCAGTAACCAACCTTGATAGGATGTATTTGGGATTATTTTTTATATTCGTTTGAAAAGCAATTATAATACCTGATTTGGTTCTTTCACGACATCCACTTCAGTAAGCCATATAGGCAATCCTGTTGAACTTAGAATGTCCAAAACAGATCTCATGTAAGCAAGGTTTGGCTGGCCAACACCGAAATGACCTTCCAAACCAATGCCAGCCAAAATTCCTTGGTTTCCAGGATATGACAAAATCGCGCTTAGTTTCTTCATGTAGCTGATTGGATCCACATCTTCATCATTGCTATATTCAATGGTATTGAACTCGTTCAGGAACATTGTTGTTTTGGGATCGAGCTCGTAAGCTCGTTTGAAATACCTGGAAGAAGCATTTTTGCCAAGTTTATCCTCAAAGAAGCTGAAATGCAGATTTTCATTCATTACATCCCAGGCAATTAGTTGCCCTGCGTATCTTGAAACCACTGAATCCACTCTTTTTGCTGCAGCTTTCCTTAATTCATCTGAAGTAAGATTCTTAACCCACTCTGGCTGGTACTTTGGATCGTCCCATAAAATGTTGTGACCTCTTATAGAAATGCCATTTTGCTGGGCAAATTTTACCATGGTATCTGCAACAGTATAGTTTTCTTGTCCTTGTTTCGGCTCATTGCTGTACCACTTCATTTGATTAGTGAAAGTAGTATACTTGAATCTTGAGGCAAACCAGTGCTGGTACTCTGTGCTCTCAATAATATGGAAGTTCATGCCACATCCAAATGGAAACTCTGACCTGGTTTGCTTAATGGAAACAGTCGCACTGTCCATTGCAGTTCCGTTGCCATAAGTTACCTTGAATCTCACCTTGCTCTTGCGTTCCTGCAGGTTCAAATTTAACTCTGGATTTGATCACGATGTAGATTTTATTGAAATAACATGGATATGTTTTCTCCATGGAAAGTCATATGATTTGTTTCATCTTGGTGGCTATAGATTTTCGCTTGTACGGTTTTGCGTATGGTTTCTCAAGATTGTTGAGGCTATGCCATAAACAAGCAATGCAATTAGATTTAAAATACCTTATCAATCTTCTTGTCTTGTTGGGCTCTCCATTGCTCCAAGGTGAATGGTTGTAAGGATACACTGTCCACCCATATTTCAGTTGCTGTATTATTGCTCTACAATGGGGGGAAAAATAAGCATATCATTGAATTCAATTTAAAAAAAGCAATGAATTAGATCTCGATGCCCTTGCACTGCCAGGAAACTAAATTCATGCACTCTACCTCAAATAGAATATCAGCATGGCTAGTAAAATTTGCAAATATACCACCTTTTAACAAAGACCAGCATCCATTCCTTGCCAGAACTCTACCACCAATTACAAGTTCAGTATGAGGAATTTTGAAAACAACAGCTACCCTTTCACTTCCTTTGTTGATTTGAATCCATGCTGAAATTTCAATCAAACTTTTCCTTTAAAAATTCTGAAATAGATAATTAGTAACCTTCTTGTGTTTGTTGTCTCTAATTTTTTGTATTGGTTGCTGGCGATAACCTTAGTTCTTAGTTTTTCCTTTCGTAGGAAAATGTAACAAAAATAAAATTAAAAAAGAAAAACCCAAAAATCTTAAACTTGAGACAGATGGGAAAACTTGGAAAACATACCAGAGAAACTGTAGATGAGACCTCCCCCTAATTGGACCTTTTGGTAGATACTATCTAGTGATTGCGTTCTGTTATACGCAACAATGAATCTGTTTCCATTCCTTGACATTTCTTCTTTCATTGCCCCTTGTCCATATACAGCCCACCCCTCCATGCCATGAGTAAAATCTGGATTAGCTATTATCCCTCCTCCATCTTGAGCTGTCTTGGGCTCTATCAAACACTGGTTGACATTACAAAAATATTAGTTTAAATTACAATGGCAAACCTTGGCCCTTTTTTTTTGTTGTTGTTAAAATGCACAGAAGCCTAGATAGTGAAAAGATAGTCCCCGTTACCTTTGTTCTAGCATTATAGTTAGAAGAGAAAGCATGACATATCCTATGCTCTGCATCAATCAGTGAAGAACATGGTGGTAAGAATTAATGAATTTAATATTTCATACCAAAAGCAACTTCAACACTGGTAAACAAATATAGAGATATAAGCCTGAGAGAGTGAGAGACCTGAACCCAGAAAAATGCATAAAAACACCAAGATCGAAGCTTCTGTTAGTATCTTCATTTTCCCAGAGACACGAGCCAAAAAGCTATCACTGAAGCATATGCTACACAGTGGGAAGAGATGTCAGTCCAAATCATTTGTTTTTCTATTTCTGGAGAACTTTAAAAAATGCAACTAAATGTACGATACCAAGATGCCCAGATCTTTGCTAAAATAAAAACAGACAATGAATGGCTGTAAAAAGCACCGCAAGAACAATATGCTAAAGAACTGCTGCCAAGTCCATTCTCAAAGAAAGAGAGAAGGAAACAAGACAAGTATTCGCAAACCTGGGTTCTGGGACAATGTTGAATCACTGAAACTTCCCAGGCTGGCTCGTGAAACTTATCTGGAGTTTATTGGAAAGAAAGTTGCGAGCGGGGTACTAAAGGACAAAAGCTAAAAAATTAATTAAAGGATCTAAAGATTTAAAAAACTGGAAAGGACGGATGCTCCTGGATATCGTAATCTCCAAAGTTTCTGTGTTTTAAAAATAATTAAAAAAAAATATTTATTTTTATTTTATTTAATTATTTTAGTATTTTCAAATTATTTTTATCTGATTATATAAAAATTAATCAGATAAAAATTAAAAAAATATTATTTTAATATATTTTAAATAAAAAATATTTTAAAAAATAACAATTAGTAGAAATTATTCCTCCAATGTGAAATTGACTTTCATTTCCGTGGCATGCACCGTAAAATATAGGGACTGATTTGATATTATGTTTTTTGAGTGTCCTCCATTTTCTCATTTCCTCCGTTCCTTATTGGATTTATTTTGATAAGATTAGTTATTCATAAAATAAATGTCATATCAAAACGTTAATTTTGGGGCTCCCTTCACGAGACTACTTGTCGTTTCATAATAAGACGCGTCGTTCATACTCTTGTACATGACGTGACGTTTACATTGCTAAGGCCACCCAGGCCCCAAGCCCAAACCTCGGCCCTGATGTACACTAGCTCCAAATTATTCACAGGCTCGTCTTCTTCACCATCACACACACTTCCAGTCCTCATCTGGGCTTCCCTTCAGATTCGAGTTTCTCCTCGCAAATGGCTTTCCGAGTCGTTCAGGCGCCACTTTCTTCCTCTGCTTATCATACCAACCTTAGACTGTGATGAGAAACTTGCTGCTGCTATATATTGAGTGCTCTTCATGTTTGTTTGATTTTGAGAGTAACATTGCGACCAAATATTGATTTATTTATTGATAAAAGAGGGAGTGCCTCTTTATAGGGTAGAAAAAAAATGATAATAAGATGGTTTATGCTGTGATTTATCTTAACAAAAATCGGCCCTGCCTTGAACCAAAGCCTCCTACTTTGTTTTTACATGCTTTTAAAGTGATGTTAGAAACGAGTGAAGCAACTTGGAAGGAGGAAATTGAGATGATGAAGAGCAATTCCCTTATGTATTATCATGCTCAGAGGAGGAATTCAGGCGAGTGATGGATTTCTTTGCCACCACTTTGAAGTTGAAAGCAGAATGATCCACGGTCCTAATCGTCCACTGTGCTTCTATTCAAGCAATAAAAAAAGGCTTTGAATCACATGAACGGACTTGAAAGATTGAAGCTTTTGCAAAATTATCTCCTACTTGATTAGTTTTATCAAGACCCTTTACTTTCTTGCTTCTGTTGATGCCATCTATAATTTCGTTTGTTCTTCTGTAATAATCTGAAGACACAAAAAAAGTTAAGCCTTTTTGCACGAGAATTATCAGGCAATATCATTAAGATTTAACAAAGGTCTTAAGATTACACAGGAGAAACATTTTAGGAATACATTATGATTGAAGTAGAATGGTCATATTATTCAGGCATTGATACGAAGATGGACAGTGTCTTTTGTGACATCTTTTGTCATCTTATAACTGAAAGCAGTTAAGGAACTGCTAACTGGGTCCTTGACAGTTATGTTGTAATCTCCATGAAACAGCGGAATTTCAACGGACCCTTTACCATCTGCTTTTATTTCTTTTGTCTGAAATTTCCACTCATCTATCAACTTATCCACAACATCTCCAGCTGGAGTACTTTGGAAGTCCTCGTCTGCTAGGATTGTACTGTTGAACCCAGCGTTTGCTGGACCAACGAACATTATAATCCCTTTAACAGCAGGATGAGAATAGCCTTCCCTTAGTACCTGCTCCAAGTACTCTGCCTGTCCAAATGAAATATTAGCATCTACCATTAGTTGTATCTTTCATCGGTTGGCAACTGATTCATTAGTAACTAAAAGTAGTAGAACACTGTATAGGGAATTGTTTTGTTGTTTGCTTGAAAAAATTACAATACCTGATTCGGGTCTTTGCCGACGTCCACTTCTGTAAGCCATATAGGCAATCCTGTTGATCCTAGAATGTCCAAGGATGATCTCATGTAAGCAAGGTTAGGCTGGCCAGAACCAAAATGGCCCTGCAAACCAATGCCTGCTGATATTCCTTGGTTTCCAGGATATGACAGAATTTCATCAAGTTTCGTCTTGTAGTTGAATGGATTTGCTTTTTCATCACTGCTATATTCAATTGTATTGTATTCGTTCAGGAACATTGTGGTGTCTGGATCGAGTTGGTATGCTCTTGCATAGTACTCGGCAGAAGCGTTTTTGCCAAGTTTATCCTCAAAGAAGCTGAAGTGGAGATTTTCATTCATTACATCCCAAGCAATTAGTTGTCCTGCGTATCTCGAAACCACTGATTTTATTCTTTGGGCAGCAGCTTTTTGTAATTCTTCTGAAGTTAGATTCTTAACCCAATGTGGTTGGTACACAGGATCGTCCCAGAAAATGTTGTGGCCTCTGATAGAAATGCCATTTTGTTGGGCAAATCTTACCATGGCATCTGCAACAGTATAGTTTTCTTGACCTTGTATTTTTTCAGTGCTGTACCATTTCATTTCATTGGTGAAAGTGGTATACTTGAATCTCAAAGCAAACCAGTTTTGGTAATCTGTGCTGTTGATAATGTGATAGTTCATACAGCATCCAAATGGAAAGTCTGACTTGGTTTGTTTTATTGAGAACCTTGCACCTTCCATTGCAGTTCCGTTGGCATTCCTTACCTCGAATCTCACCTTTCCTTTCCTTTCCTGCAGGTTCAGAATCAACATGGAATTTGCATATGATGATGAGATTTATCAGATTTACAACATGGATTTGTTTTCTCTTCGGTAAGATGCATGTGTTTTGTTCTTTTTTTCTCTCAAGATATATGCGAGTTCATCAATTTAAAATATGTAAGATTGTTAAGGCAATGCTACACACAGACACAAACATGTTTCACGTTATGCAATCATATTGATTACCTTGTCAGTGCTTTCATCTTGGTGGGATCTCCATTGTTCCATGGTGAAAGGTTGTAATGAGACATTGTCTACCCATATTTCTGCCTCTGTATTTTTGCTCTACAATGAAGGAGAGAAAAAAAAAACATAAATCTAAATATTCTATTTGAAAGATAATTGAATCCTATTCAAATGCTTCTGTACTATTAGGAAACTGGACTTCATGATACTTTCATGGTATTTACCTCAAATAGAATCTCAACACGACTTGAAGTATTTGCAAACACACCGCCTTTCAGCAAAGACCAGCATCCATTCCTAGCCAAAACTTTACCACCACGAACAAGTTCACCCCGAGACATTTTGAATACAACAGCTACATTTCCACGTCCTCCATTGATTTGAACCCAAGCTGAAATTTCAATGAAGTTCAATGAAACTTTTCTGGAAAATAACTAAGGAAAGAAAAAAGATTGAAAACAAGTATATCCTTCTTATGCTAGTTTCCTTTGACTCGCCAGTGATATCTTCAGCGATTAGCTTTTCCCATCTGGAGGAAAATGAAACTTGGAGAAAATTTTCTACTTTAATAAAATTGGAAAGGTCATACCAGAGAAGCTGTAGAGCTTTCCTTTCTCTAACTGAACCTTCTGGGAAATGCTGTCTAGTGGCTGACTTCTGCTGTGTGCAACAATATATCTGTTTCCATTCTTTGATATTCCTTCTTTTATTGCTCCTTGTCCAAACACAGCCCACCCTTGTACGCCATGAGTAAAATCTGGATTAGCTATTATCCCTCCTTCATACTGAGCTCTCTGGGGCTCTATCAAGCACTGCTCGGAAAAGTTTAGAAAAATAGTTGTAACATTTTTCTCGGTGATAATTTGGAGGGAAGTCTGGGTGGTGAAAAGTGTTTCTCCGTACCTCTGTTGTAGCAGAATAATCATAGGAGAAAGCATGAATCCTGCACACTGCATCGGTAAACGACAAATGTAAAGGTGAGAATCCTTTGAAGACCATAACTTACAATAGTAAGCAAATACACAGGCATAAACCCTCTTAATGTTTTACTGTTCCCTGTGATTTCTATTTAATTTACTTTTTTTGAATGACATTCATTCCCTTAGCAGTCGTGTGTGTCTGTGTAGAGAGAGAGACCTGAAGGCAGGAAAATGGTTATGAGCACCAATACCCAGCATCCTGCTAGTATCTTCATCATTTCAAAGCACAAGCAAACAAGCTTCCCTGAAATATAGGCCACACACCCTGAAGAGAAATATCAGTCCAAAATCATTTTCATTTTCTTTTCTAAAATAAAATATATAGCTTAGAAACCTCCAAGAGCCAAATACACATGACCATGAAATATTAAAATTAAATTCCACACTTCCTCTTTTAAAGAACATCATTAGATGCATGTCAAGTTGCCAACCTCGGACAGTGTTAATCACTGAAACTTACTTGTGCTTGAGGTTTGCCCGTGAAACTTATTTGGAATTATATATAGCGACGTTACAGGTGTTGTACTAGCTATAAAGAGAAAACGTTGCTGGTGGAAACTCAGTTCATTTTATTCACTATCCATAAAACTGAATGTAAGGGTATTTACTAATAGTCACCCAAATACATTTTAATTCACTGTCCATAAAATTAGATGTGATCATTTTAATTTTTTATTTAATAGAATTATGAATAATTAAAAAAATTAATAGGAAGAATATTAGTTATAATTAAAAAAACAAATAAAAAAAAAACTAGAGGCTCCAAGGTTGGGCTAACAACTCAAAAGTCCAGGTATGCTTGGACTTGAGACCCAGACTTGCCTATCTAGGTTAATTTATTTATTTATTTTGTTTTTGCATGTCACCTGACTTTCTTTATTAAAAAAATATAGATACTACGTAGTTTTGAAACTCATTTTTGGATTAAAAAAATTTATTTTGTAACTTATTATTACCTGAAAGTATCTCAAAAAATCCTTAAAAACTTTAATAAATCTATTTTCACCCTTTAAAAACATGAAAATCAACCCCATAGAAAAAATAAACTAATCCCAATCAACTTTTTGACATGTTTATAGATAAAGACCATCACCATTGAGTTTCTTTTAAGAAGATGAACTCATTGATACCAAAAAAAGATATTTTTCATGATGGAGCGTGGCCAACCAAAAAAAGTTTTCTTCCCTTTATCGTTTTCTAGTATCTTTCTCATCTTTTTCAAATTCAGGAATTGATTAATAAAAAAATAAAATTTTAATCTAAAACATATAATTGAGAAAATAAAAACACTGAAGAATAATCTTATTTTGATTGGCTAGTGGAGATTTAAAGTATATTACTCTTATCTCAAGACAAAATGATGAGTCATAGAATGTTTTTTGTTTCCTTTTAATTTTAGTAGATTGGAGTTTCCACGCCCTTCCTTTTGCAAAATATTTTGCTTTCCTACGTGGACTGAATTTTGCCTTCAAATGTGTGGTATTGGCAAAGATACCATGAAACACACACGCATCCGAATTGCTTATGGGCCGGCCCAGATACTTCAATCCACAGGGGATGAAACCTATACCAATGAGAAGGGAGAATCTCAACTCGCCTGGTATCAGCAAACGGGAATATGATATCTTGATCTGGTGATGGAACAGCAACACTCAGCAACCAAACATGTTGAGCAATTTACGATTTGAACATCGTACGGGAAATTCCAGTAAATTAGCAATACAAACCACTGTTCCACCGACCGTATTTTGTAGGTAAGTGAACAGTGTTCTCACCAAGTCGTTAAATTAAGGAAACTAAAATATTAAATTAAATTCCACACTTCCTTTTAAAACAACTGGCCCTGGCTAAAATTGAATCCCGCCGTCATTATGATTTTTTATTTTAAAAAAAAGATGGAGTTTTTCTCGTTGGTTCTCTTGTTTTCGGTGTTCTACAATAATAATAACGGATTCAAGGAGCTCAGGATCTAAAAAAATAGGTGCTGATGGTGTCAAAGATATGGAAGTTCTAGTGGGAAGCAGTTCCTTTGGAATTTACTCTTGACCATGGGATTCTTGATGGTTTGTGCGAATGGCTTTCATCTCGATGGCCATATAGAGCATGGCTAGAGAAATAATGGGGCTTGGTTCGGAGTTCACTTCTTTTTTTCACAAAAACAGTTTGTGAACTCGTTTACTTTTGGCATATAGGAATGGTTCCTTTGTCATTTAAACTATCCCGGAAAGGCCATATTTTCAGATAGGATCAAGAAAGTTCTCTGAAACTTGCCGGAAACACAGGTCAGTCACCACTTATCCATGTGGGACAAGGAAACTTGTTTCTTTCTTACAAAAATAGCTTGTAAACTCACACACGTTGCCATAAAGGCACAGTTTTGGTAAATTAAACAACCTGTAAGAGGCAAGCCCGCTTGATCAGGTCCAAATGGCCAAGCAAAATCTTCTTCTTTTTTGGCTCCTTTTGTGATCATTTATTCTGCCTTCCCTTTGGTTGTTAGGAAGACAAATTCTATCCTTTTCTCTCTTTTTTATGTGTTCTTCCATGTGAGCATGCGGAATGTAGAACCCACCCGAATGCAAGGTTTTTATCCAAACTCCCTCCTGTAGGCACCAGGGCATTTGATAGCAGTCTGCTAGATTTTATCTCTGCAACTTATCTTTGAATTTACTAAGTTCACAGAGTCATATATATAATTACTCGTTTTATTCTTGGAAACAGAACAAAATCAAACGTTAATTTCTATAAATGTGTTCCAGGAGCATGCTCACATAATCATTTGTAGACAGAGAGCTAATTTCTGGGAAAAAAAACCTTCCTCTTAGCTGCTAAAGGCTTGATTGCGTGTTCTCTTTGTTGAACAGTTGGCATTCCTTCCTCTTTCATACATGCATGTGCAACATAAGTCGGGTTCAGGTAAAACCTGCAAAATAATCTCTCTTTAAGGCTCTTCTAACATTCTAAATTTCTAATTTGAAACCCAACATATGCTATATAGATGATCGTTCCTTTTTTATTAGTCACTATTTTTGGATACCTCCTGCCCTTTCATGCTTGGATGGATCGATAGGCTAATTAACTTATCTTATCAAGTTTGTAGTGAGTTACAGCAAGTTGCCTAAAATCACATCAAACATTAATTTTGAAGATAGTGACATGCATCCACTGGCATGGATAGATCAAAGGCGAAGAGGATGGGTTCGTGTCATCAAGCTCAGGGAAATTCTTCAAAGTGGACCAAGTATGAAATCCATTGCGTTAAGATAAATACTAAATGGTGAGTTTAAATCGCTGCTCTTACCCAAACTGGGCATTTAGCCCAATTCTGAGTGGCTCGAAAATTGGTTACACTAGGGCTTCATGGGTTTTAGTTGCGATTTCCTCCTCCCCGCCATTTTACCTGATTACATCTCCTTAAATCGAAGATTTACTTGTTTTCTTCTTTGCGGAGTAATCCTTTTTATATCTTTTTCATTAATAAATGAGAATTTATAGCTGTTCAATTAGTCTGCAAATCCAGCTGCAACATACCAGCACCTAGACAAAACCCTCGCCTGTTTTAGCTCTAAAATTTCAAATAATAGAAGCATATAAAAGAAAGTTAGTGCTTGATTGTTTCTCTAATTTTTGGGTAAAAATATTAGACAACAGATAACACGAAGCACTATTTTTGAATTTTGAATAACAGATAACACAAAGCACCTATAATATTAGAGAAACAATCAAGCAGTAACTTGGTGAATCAAAGTTGTTCGGCCGGCAACAGTTGGATCCACCTTAAGGTTACTAGTCGAGGAAGATATATCTGTCACCCCATGGTGAATAATCTTCACATTGTAGTCTCCATGGGAAAGGGAAGCCTCGAAGAAGCCATTAGCATCTGTCATGCCCATAAGTGAACCCCCCCACTCATGCAAAAGCTTGTCCACAACATCTCCGGTAGCCAAGTTTTTGAAATTGTTATCAGTCAAACACATCCTGTAACAACCCTGTGGCTTCCATGCTGACCACATCACTATTCCAGCAATTTTTGGGTAAGAATATGCCTCCCTTAGAATCTGCTCCAAGTATTGTGCCTGCCCACGAAATTAACAGTTAGTTCTTAGATCATAATGGACGATTTAATTTATATTATTAGTACATTTAATCAGGGAATCTAATACAATTGTTTCAGTTTCATTCTTATTTTACTATTTAAACTTTGATTCCAAAATGATCAATTATGTTATCTACGACATGAGAGAAGCCTAACCCCTCCAGAACAATTTGAAGATGCTCTATAAGAGGGCAGGTTGTAATTTTTGCATCTTAGATCTCTTACCTGCTGAGCTGGGTTGCCTTGAACATCTACTTCTGTGAGCCAAATGGGAACATTAGCAGAAGCAAGAGTATCAAGGGAAGCTCTCATATAAGGAAGGTTTGGAACGGTAAAGTGAGACTCTAGTCCAATGCCCATGCGCAAATTGGCATTCCCAGGAAAACTCTGGATTTCTTTGAGCTTTTGAAGGTACTTAGCAGGTGAAGCGGCACCATCACCACTCTTTTCAATGGTATCATACTCGTTCAGAAACAATGTAGTGAGTCCATCAGTCTTACCAGCCGAGTTGTAGATAACTGAAGAAGCATTCTGTCCTAATTTGCTTTCAACGAAAGAAAAATGCATATTTTCGTTAACAACGTCCCATGCTATAAGCCTGCCTCTGTATCTTGTCATAACTGACCCTACCCTTGCTTGTACAGCCGTTCGAAAATCACTCGGTGAGAGTGAATTTACCCATCCACTTTGGTACTTAGGATCGTCCCAAATCACATTGTGGCCCCGGACGGCTATATTGTGTTGCTTGGCAAAAGCCATCATGGCATCAGGAACTGAATAGTCAACCTGGCCACGTGTAGCTTCGGTGCTGTACCACTTCATTTCATCTTCAAATGCTGTCACTCCAAACCTTGAGGTGAACCAATCTTGGTAGGCAGTGTTGGAGAGGATGTTCTTGTTTATAGCACAACCAAATGGGAAGCGCAGTTTGTTTTGTTTAATGGAGATCGTTGCATTTGAGAGGGGATTGCCTTGTTCGTCTATGGCTTGGATTCTAACCTTTTCCTTTCGAGTCTGCAACGAATATATATGTATCCAATTAGGTGCAAGATTGTTGATTCGTAACTAGCCAGGAAAAAATATTGTAATTAAATAAACGATGAAAGATGGAACTATCAGTCAACTAACCCTTTCAATACTTTGATCTTGATGAGACCTCCATTCTTTCTCGGTGAACGGTTGCAATGAGATGCTATCAACCCATATTTCGACCGAGGTGTTGTTGCTCTAAGAAAAAAAGAATGGAAATCGTTAACAGGTACAGCAATAATAAGACCACAATTATGTTTTAGAAATTAGATACTATATCAGTACCTCAAAATATAGCTCAGCAGGGCCGGATGCATCCACTGTAAGGCCACCTTTAAGCATGGACCAGCACTTTGGCTCAGCAAAAACGGAACCAGCTTTTTTGAAGCCAGAATCTGTCTTGAAAATGGCTGTTACCTGAACATTTCCCTCGCTAACTTGTACCCAGGCTGCATTAACTCAAAGCACTATATTAACATGATCAAATCACAAAAGAAGAACAGAATGTTATGCAATTTTCTCTCTTTTTTTTTTTTTTTTTTTTTTGGAGAAGTCGCAGACACCCTTGACCCTATCTTAACCCCTGATGAGACAAGACGTCACAGTGAAAGCAGAATGGTGTTAAGTGCAGTTTAATTAAGAAATCAATTTAGAATTTCAGGATTTCGTAAGCAGTTTCAGCATTTTACTGGTAATAGAATTCTGTTTTTTTTTCCCCTCTCTTTTTCAGGCACTAGTACCATACTGTGAACTTAAAATGAAGGGGGGGAAAGCAGCAATGCATACCAGAGAAAGTATAGAGGTGGTTCTTTTTCAAGTAAAGCTTCTGTGACATGCTCCCATATGGATTATTCCTGGAATGAGCCACTACGTATTTGTTGCCATTGGATTCTCTATGTTCTGTCTTCGCATCTCCAAATGTGGACCATGCTCTTAGTCCATCATTTAGTTCTGGGTTAACAATGATTCCTCCATTATACTGAGGTCTGAGAGGATTTTCCAAACACTGAAATCACACCATCAGGAAAAGAGAGAATGAATCCTCTAATCACTTGAAATTATGCACAATCTTTGCGAAATAAATAAAAGTTGATCTTAATCTGAGCTTGCCTCAAGGCTGATCGAGTAATCATAGGGCAAGGCATTGGTTAGAAGACCTGCAAAACGTACATTACGTTATGTAGTGGTAGTAATTAATAAAAAATCTTAGAGACTTGGTGTCAAATATATAATTAGGTACCTTGTTTTCTTGATTTTTACTGAACAAGCTATAACAGGTACGTGAAATAAATAGATAAATAAATAAGAGGCTGATATTGTGGATTTACAGCAGATGTTTAATGATGAATTGGGAGTACTTCTTTTTCTCCCTAAAAAGAAATGAACAGAATAATCACTTTGTGAAATAGGGGACGTTCAAGACTGCCTCATATTTTGACAGTACACCTGCTGGTCTCTACATTAATTTAAATCATGGAGGAAACAAACCTGCAAAGAGGATAATACTGAAAAGTGACAGAAGAAGTTGACCGCCATTTTCATCTCCTGCCTTCATATTATACAATAGCTAGAGTGTAGCCCTGAAATCCATGATCAATCCAATCAAGATTAACCATGAGATCACGAGTAAAAATAACATATAGATGTAATCATCATAATTAGATTATTCATCTTTATTACATTATGATTTGGATTAAAATAATTTTCTATTCAGGTTATGAAATTAAGAAAATTTTATAAAAATTAAATTGAAATTAATCATGAAATTCAATCCCTAATAAACTAAACTAAGTGTTGAATGAAGAAATTAAAATTAAAAAAAACAATATTGAAATGAATTAACTAATTAATATGCATGCATGTTATGTGAGGGAAGAAACATACCAAGTGATGTGATGAGAGAGTTTACAGTTCCAAAAAATAGACAACACACACACATATATAT
>Ga0325410_1005719_pt1 | contig 13709 bp, 11 predicted proteins | sample PopdelMetagenome_16_FD_206182 | JGI IMG/M metagenome (GOLD analysis project Ga0325410, IMG submission 206182) | Populus deltoides microbial communities from Bellville, Georgia, United States - Xylem-PdIQD-R3 | ecosystem: Host-associated > Plants > Phyllosphere > Stem > Wood/Secondary xylem... | reverse complement strand
TAAAAAAATTCATTCATTTTATAAAAAAAAATACTTTTACACCACAAAAACATAGCCTTAATAGTTTTATAAATTTATATATGATTAACATGTATTCTTTAAGAATATTATTTCATTTTTAAAGGAAATATGATCTACAATGAATACTTAATTAGTGGAATCTAGATCGATATCAATTTAGTTTCAAAATATAAAATGCTTAGAATTGTAGCAACCCGGAATGCTTATCCTATTTTCTAAGTTTTCATATATTTCATCCCTCACCACCAAAACCTTGACATCGCAATTCAGATTTTCGTGTTCCTTTCAAGGATCCTCCAAGTAACAAATCAATCCTACTTTCTTTCTGCATTTGTACAATATCTAATCTAACATGTATGCCTTACCGTTAATTGTCTCCCATTAAAAAAAATAAACAATTCTTTAGAATTCAGATCAACTGGGAAGGAGTGGATTATGAACAGAATCTTACAAATTACTGAATTATTAGTTCTTCAGTTATCCACGTACCAAAACAAATTAAACCACCACATAGAGAGGAATTTTAGGGAATTAGAAGATTTTCTAATACAACAATCAAAACTTGGTTCCCAAGTTCACTAAAGTTTTGCATTTGCATCAGAACACGAATAAAGTTTTGCCTTTGGACAGCTGTGATATCGTTAAGAGCTTTGAAAAGAATTGGCATCTCCATTGTTTTGTCACGATGAATCCTTTCTTTACACAGCAGCTCATTTGCTGGCAGCATGCTTACAAGGAACACGCCCATTTTGATTCTTCAATTCATCTCCAGCCACGAGAAAGAATGCGGTGTGCCTGAAGAGCAGAAGAATGTACACAATCTCTCATCAACATGAAGGAAACTAAATGACAAGAACTACAATGCTATTTGAGATGGGTTTCATTAGAAATGGCAAAGAAGTAATTTGGTGGAATTCATGCCTGAAAAAGTTCATCATTTTGATTTTTGAGTCGTCGTCGATATCTGAGGTGCTGTCCACTGCCTTCTCCATGTGATGTAACCACCTCTCTGCAGCTTGGTGTGTGACAGGAAATGGTCGATGGCGTCCAATTAGAGCAGGATGACCTGCCAAAGTCAAAGGGAAAGATGGTTATTAGACAAGGTTGTTACATGTTATTCTGCATGAAAAAAAGTAGTATCAAATCATCCACACCAAAGCAACTTAACATAATGTTTTCTTCTTGCTAAGCCTTGAAGGAAAAGCAAACTGGCAACCATAAACTCTCAGTATCCTCTTAGAAACAATCCCCTCCAACGGTTTATAAATGCAAACGCTTCCCCTGAAGACCTCAAACCAGATGGAATAACTTTGAAACTGATCTATATGAACTTCCTTAGCAAACCTGGCACAGAATAGCCCACGCTGATAATTCTAACCCCTTTGAATTAACAGCAAGGAGGCCAACTTATGCTCATAACTTGCGCTTAGCAGCACAACATACCCACTCCACCAGGTTTTACTCCACAACAGTTTCAGTGAACGCATTATTTCATTAATTATTGAACTAGAGAGCAATCAACTAAAACATACAGAGAACAAGCTCATTTCTATAATCACTTAAAGAAATTGATTAGTCCAGTGGATTAATCTTTAACATCATACTGAATCCTAACCTTGAATGTTAAAGAAAAAATCCTGAGGATTCCTCCACCATTATCATTTAATTGCTAATAATTACCAAAAATTAACCCTTTTAAAACCATACATCACAAGCAGAAATTCTTCAAAAAAAAAAAACAGCAATTTATCATAAAAAAATTGAAGCCACAAAAACCAAAAATCTTATATACTTGAAAAAACATACCTTTCCTTTGAGAATACAAAGGAGGCCCTCCCATTCTCTGCACAAAAAACTCATACTGATTCTGAATGGCTTCTTCTTTCTTAGAATTCACAAATATGGATCTAAACCACTCTTCTTCATCATCATAAACCCTAAAAACAAAAACCCATTAACAAAAAAAACACAAGCACCCTTTTAATCCAACAACAAGTACTCACCTGTTATAAAAATTTGTGGAGAGGTTGATGAAAGTTTGAAGGCCAAGCTTTTGAAACAAGTTAGTGTTGTCAATAGCAAACGCGTCAGCAGAGTCAACTCCACTCCACTCGGAGGCTTTCTCTTGCAATGACTGCATTGCTTCCGTTTAACCGAGTTGATTTATTGAGTCTGGTCTCTGGTTATTTATGCTTGCGCAGATTGTAGTTCATATGTATATAGGAGCCCGCTTGTGGCCGTAGCGTGGTTTCGACGCTCATTTTTATTTGGAGAAGAAGGCAATTGGACATGTGGCGATTTTTGGTTGGTTGGGAGAGTGGGAAGTATGAAAAACTATGGGAGGATGATTCTTCTTCCCCTTGTTTTAGAATGCTTTGACATTGGAATGGGACCATGGTGACGATTGACCAAATGGTGCCACGGTGGTGTCATATTGTTGACATATTTTAATTTTTTATTTTATTTTGAGATGATAATTATTTCCAATTCTATGGATATCTGCTTTTATTTATTTGAACGAGGATGAATACGAAGGAATTTTTTCTTTTATGAAATGAAAGTGAAAATAGGTAAAAATATTTTATTTGTTCGTAAAATAGAGTTGGATAGAGCACCTTTATAGAGCACGTTTGTTTTTGAAGTAGATTTTGTAGTTTTAATTTGAAAAAAAATAAGTTTTAAAAAGTATGGTTAGTTGGATTTAAATGCATGTTTGATAAAAATTATGGTTGAAGTTTATATGTAGCAAAAAAACACGTATAAAATATTTGGTGGTTGTGTAGTTACAGTTGCTTTTCAAAATGCTTTTTACTTGGAAATGTAGCAAAATAATTTTTTATTTATTAAAAATTATTTTTTATATCAGTGCATCAAAATGATCTGAAAACAAAAAAAATATTAATTTGAAGTAAAAAAATTAATTTTTTTCAAAAACACTTTTGAAACGCAAAAACAAACAAATTTTTACGAAACTTAGTTACAAAAACATGTAAAAACTGATTCTCAAACATTGTATTTCAAACTCAATTTTTTAGTGGGCTCTATAATAAAAAATACAATTTGATATGTTGCCAGACACCTTACTATATTTTTTGCACCGCAAACACAAAAACTGCAAATAAACAAATGCAGCCTATATGTGCTACATTTATTTATATCGATAGTTTATTAATATTCTCAATATACATTTAAAACAATTTATATAGTTTTGTTAATGATTATCATTTTGTTTGATACTAGTAGAATAATTTATTTATTTTTATGATACATATATTTTACTTAATAATTATAAAAAAATTTAAGTGGACATAAGTTTGTTTTTTTTTTAAAAAAAAAGGTGTAAGGGATTAAAAATTATCTCTTATTGAAATGTAACTAAATATAAAGATCGGGAGATTTAAACAGTGTTTGGATATATTGATAATAAAAATAAATATAATATATTTTTTACATTTTAAAATTATAAAATGTATTTTTTAAGAAATTTTTCAAAGATATATTTATTTTATGTTAACATACGAGGCAGGGACGTCTTTATTTTTGCAATACGTACATTTCAATAGCTCTTGTCCCAACTCTAAGCAACAAATCGCATTTTTTTTAGTTTTAACGTTATGTAATCACATATCATAAAATTAAAAAAAAATAAAAATAAAAATAAAAAAGCAAGATACCATTTTACACATGTTTCAAGGAAAGAAAAAAAATAAACTTCTTGGGGAGCTTTGCAGAAAAAAGACCTAATTGGATACCATGCACTCTTTTTTTGCCCTTACAATTAAAGATTAAATTAATGGCATGCTTTATATTACATATTGGATCAATTTTTTTAATTATAAAAAAATAATTTGAGTGTTGCTTATATTCTTTTTATAGTAAAAAAACAAAAAAAAACAAAATTGTGTAGGGATTGATATAACATGACTTAGTTTTTTTTTTTAGTCCTAAGATAATCGAATGATTGATGAAAATATAGTTTGATTCAAAATAAATATTTAAAATGATATTTTTTTTAAAAAATTAAGACAATAATATATTGGATTAATTTTGATCAGTTCGGTTAACTTGTTTATCTATATACTGAGTCATGAAATTATAACAACTCAATAAAAATTAAATAAAAATAAATTATTAAATTTAATTTCAAATAAAATCAATATTAAAATATAAAATAAATAAAATAAATAAAAAATTTGAGTTAACCGATGAAATTATCGATTTAAGTTATAAGTTTAGGATAATCTCAATAAATATAAATTAAAAAAAATTATAAAAGCTTAATTCTTAATAAATTTAATATTAAAATATAAAAAATTAAAAAAAACATATATTAAAAATAAAGAATAAAGAGAAAATATTTTTTTTAAAAATAGTATTTTACGCGGAAATATATAATAACTTCCCGTTCTCTTTTAGTTTATTTTTCAATCTTAAGTAAATTCGACTGATGTGGCCCAGTTTAGATCCAATTGAATTGAAAGATTAAAACTAGGGTCCAACAACCCAAGCCCAAATATCTAAGGAAATCATTAAGGAACCGCGGAAGAAACACACCTGGCAGTTGAGGACGACACGACCAAATAAATAAATTAGCGCAAAGCCTTCTTGTAATTTTACCGAACCCTAACCCTAACAACCTCTCTTTCCCACCCGTACACTTCTTACATCGTATTCGTACATCTTTCCCACGATCATCACAAGCAAACCCTAATTAGATTTCATAAGCTGCCACTGTAAAGTCAAATTCCCTAACTTTCCTGGAATTCAGGATTTTTTTGTGTTGCAGAGGGAAATCTTGATTGCTCGAATGGTTGCAGCAGTTGTCGATATCGAAAGGATGGAGAAGCAGCAGCGTGTCAGAAAACGGCCAAGATTCGCATGGGACGTAGGCCCCGCACAACCAGAGGTTTATTTTTTTTCGGAGATCTGGGGGATTAGGATAATGAGATCTTGAAAATCACGCTTGGTGCAGGGAGATTGACTTGGGGTTAAAATTGGTGTTGGTTTTTGTTATTTGTAGGAACGGGCTCCAGTGGTGGCTCGAAATGAGGGGATGGCGGCTAGGTATGTGTCCCCGCCGAGAAGGGAGGATGATCGTGAAGGACATTATATGTTTAATCTCGGCGAGAATTTGACTCCAAGATGTAAGCTTTTCTTCAAATTTATTATTTGCGATTTTAAAATCTGATTGGGAAATCTCAAAATTTGGAATTTTTAAATAATATCCTCCTGTTTTAAGGCAAAGAAAAGGGAATCTCAAGAAGAGATCGAGAAGAATATAAAAAAAGGAACTGAAACTGAAACTAAACTTTTTTTTGGAACAGATCCAGCGGGGAAAAACATTTGAAATTCATAAATTATATGTACTTAGTTTTTATAAAAGTTTATGTGAAGTGTTATGTTAGTTAAGAGTCATGCAATGTTTTAATTGCGTTTTTTGTGCAAAACATTGGGCCCAATCTCTGATTAGGAACTTCTTGCACTGTTTGGCAGATAAAATACTGAGCAAAATGGGTGAAGGTTAGCTGTCAAGCGTCTTGCTATCTACAAGATGTTAAATTTTTGTGATTCTGCTTGTGCCATTCAGCAAATTGCTAGTATTGTAGGCACTTTTGGGCGAGTTTTGGAATGTTGGGATCGCCAAACACGAGAGTATGTGGCAATCAAGGTAGTACGTAGCATTCACAAGTATCGTGATGCAGCAATGATTGAAGTCGATATACTTCAGCGTGTTGCCAAGAATGAAAAAGCCAGCTCACGGTATATGTTTTATGAGTTTCTGCTGAGAGAAAAGTTGCTTGCATGTCATCAGTCTTCACCCATCACGCGACATGTTCTCATGCTCCTGCTTGTTGATTCCTCTATGCAGATGTGTTCAGATTCGGAACTGGTTTGATTACCGCAATCACATTTGTATTGTAAGTATTCCAATTAAATCTCTGTTATAAGTAATTCCTTTTCTCATGCTGTATTTTATAGGAAGATTGTGTTGGATTCACTGGCAAACCATCCTTTCAAATGATGAAAGAAGTGGCTGGAAACTAAGCCTTAGATTTATTTGTCTCATTTTCTGTGCATTTTTTTATGTTGCTTATGTCCAAATGTGAATCCTTTGAACTTTTTGGTGTTCAAAATTTGACCAATTTATCACTAATATATATTCAGAACATGTAACTTATCTCCAGTCAATTATGATGGTTTAATATCAATTTGTCTGCATGGACTTCATTCATGAAAGTGGGAACTAAACAGAAAACTTCCTTTGAATGGATTTTTAATGGTGTTACCAGGTATTTGAGAAGCTTGGACCAAGTTTGTTTGATTTTCTAAAGAGAAATAAATACAGCCCATTCCCTGTGGATCTTGTTCGGGAATTTGGACGTCAGCTTTTGGAATCTGTAGCATGTGTGTGGATTGTTCTTGGCTCTTGTCTTGTTACTTTCCTTATATTTCTTAACCAATCACCCAGATCTGTTTCTTGGCCTGTTTTGTTTATTCAGGGCTAGCAAGGGATCTCTGATTCTTTTTTACCCCTTGTGTAATGTTTTTATTTTCCATGACTTGTCATATTTGGCAGATATGCATGATTTACGCTTAATTCACACTGACCTGAAGCCAGAAAATATACTTCTTGTGTCATCTGAATATATAAAGCTTCCAGGCTCCAAGGTATTTGGCCTTTCACAATTGAAAAATAATACCATTTAAGATTTGGGTTTAGGCTTGGTTATAACCTTAAAAATGATTGAAATGGTACAGAGGAGTTCTTCAGATGAAATGCACTTCAGGTGCTTGCCAAAGTCAAGTTCCATTAAGCTGATTGATTTTGGTAGTACTGCATTTGATAATCAGAACCATAGCTCCATTGTTTCAACGAGACATTACAGAGCCCCTGAGGTCATTCTAGGTAACGAGTTACTGTGTTGGCAAATGAGAATGTGTTTCCCTCTTTGGTTGCTTCTACATGTGTCGACTTCTCATGGAAGGTACAAAAAAAACTTGGTGGTTGGTAGAGGGATATGGGTGTTTAGGAATTTGCTTAGATGTTTCGGAAGTGGGTTGAGAATCTGGACAATAGGTCACAGAAATGTTCTTTTCAGATCAGACACTCAATTCATTAAAAAAAACAATTCTTAGATTGACATTAATAGTTTCTTTTATCATTTCTTTCTAGAACCTTACATCATTTGTTTCAAATTGTTTGTGTAGAGGACTGTTTTTCTGATGATACATTCAATGTGTTATGTTTTCCCCCAGATATCTGTAGTGGGAAAATTTATTACAGATTCTACTGACATGCATAGTTTTAGAGAAATTTAAAGTTTGAATTTGTAAGGGCTGTGTTTTCCATAGTACTTTTGGATTTGTTTTTTCATTCTCTCTGCATGGCCTTCTTATATCCCATGTTTACCATAACATTAATTTCAAGTTCCCTTGTTTTTTGCTCTCTCTCTTAAGAGACTAATAAACCATAGCTGTCAAAGTGCAGGTTTTCTATTCTTCCTTTTCTCTAGCAATTCCTCCCACCAAAATGCTTATACTTGAAATTTGGAAGTTTTTGATCGATGTATGATAAATTTCCTTTGAATAGTTAAAAATACAAAAAAAAAAACAAGAAACTAATAATTTCATTGTGGAATCACCACCTGGGAAATTCAAGCCTATATGGTTCTATTACAAACTTCAAGTGATACCTTTGCTCGTCTCTTATATCTCAAAATTAGTTCATGAGTGTGAAATCATTTGTGCTTGATTAATGTAGTTTTGTTTTGTTTGTTCTTCCTACCTAAATGTGTTTTTGTGATGAAGATTTCTCTGAAATTTAACTACCTGCGGATTGCACTATTCTATAATTAAATCTTATTTCCTAATTTTCTGCATACATTTTCATTGCAGGTCTAGGTTGGTCTTATCCATGTGACTTGTGGAGCATTGGTTGTATACTAGTTGAGTTATGCTCGGTTAGTCCTGCTTGTCTCTTGTTGTATGAGAACCTTGCTTTGATTCTGAATTTCTTATCAGAAATACTTAAATTTGTGGGAAAATTTATGCAGGGCGAAGCTCTATTCCAGACACACGAGAACTTGGAACATTTAGCTATGATGGAGAGGGTATTGGGACCTCTGCCAGAGCACATGATTCTTAGGGCTAAGTAAGTTCCTTTCTAATATTTGAGGGAGAAACCTGGTTGAGTGGATTAAATTGATTTAGTCCAGTTTTTGGGTTAATTTCTATTGTTTTCCCAATTCCTTTTTCTCATGATCCATGTCTTCCCTATGCATTACTCCCATAATGTTTGAGCAACTATTAATGAATATAGAATTCTCTTCCAATTTTACTGAAATTCCATCCACTTTTGTTACATGCAGTCGTGGAGCTGAGAAATATTTTCGGAGAGGATCCAGGTTGAATTGGCCTGAAGGAGCCGTTTCTAGGGAAAGTATAAGAGCTGTGAAGAAGCTTGATCGACTAAAGGTGATTTCAATTTTTTCTGTTTTGGATTTCATTTTTAGACCTTGGATATTGGATTATTGATGATCTTGATATTGGATTTTAACGATGAACAACACAGCTTATGATATCTCAACACGTAGACAGCTCAAGATCTTCACTCATTGACCTGCTGCATGGTTTGTTAAAATATGATCCATCCGAACGTCTAACAGCTTGGCAAGCTCTTGATCACCCGTTCTTCAAGTGTCCAACTTAAGCTACTGCACTTCAAAGCAAATCTATTGTTGTGCTGGTTTTGACGTGAATGGCTGGCTTTGACCATGAGTTATTGTATCTCCTTGTACATGTACAATTTAAATCAATGGAAATCCCTTTTTTCTTTCGAGTCTTCTCTCAGTTGAATGGAACCCTGATTTTGAATAACATGGCATTGCATATTACTGAGCATAAAGCTAATAACTAACGAAAATTCAGCGAGGCGGTTATTTCTTTGAGGGTCAAGATTTTGTTCATTGTACAAAGAAGGAGGATTTGTCAAAGTCAAGACTTTTTAGCTGAGGTTTAGACGAGAGAATTTCAGTTACATTTGGTGGTAATGACTTGGACAGAATGTGTACAATAATAGCTGTAATGAGCTCGAGTCTCCAACTCAACTTAATCGTTACCTTGATAAAAATGGAGATGAAGAACCTTCAAAAGCTTGTTTCAACATTTTAAAGCACCGAAGTCTTCAACAAATAACAGTGCTGTTGCTCGCACGCCAGGAGACTCCTTGCTCAACAGTGAATGGGGGGAGAAGCTACGCCTGAAGATCCCTTGCTTCCAAATTGTATGCTTGCTCATCTCTCCATGAAGTCAATTTCATGTTTTTTCCATATTGTATCCCATCCTCCCTCTCTTTCCTGGCTGCCGGAAGCTAATTTTACAGCAGCATTAAAGGAGGCCTCTTAAGAGGGATTTCCAAGCCCAGAAAGGTATGAAATCTCAGGAGGGTAAGATAACTGTAATACAAAATCACCAGTAATCTCTGCAAGAGCACAAGCCATCCTCAAACCTGTGAAATCTATTTGCATCTCTCACAACAAATACTACTCTCAAGATCTTCGATAAACCCTTTATGAACTCATGACAATCCCCACAAACTCTCAAGTTTTTGAATACACGAATCACCTTTCTCCCCTCTTCTAAACCCCCACAAACCAATGCCAGCCCTATTGCCAACTTCTCACTATGAACTCTCAAGTTCTCCATCTTTGACTCTTCTTCCACGTCGTGTAATGCATATTTAACCCCGTAAACATAACCTAACTCTTCTTTCATCCTCCTCTCCATTTCTTTCAAGATTTCATGTATTTTCGCTGTGAGGGGATGCGTATCATCTCCGCCATAGAAAAAGTGAACCTCCTTGTCAATCTCTACCCAACTACGTCCTGCTTCTTTCTTTAACTTCTTTGACTTCACCAATTCTCTTATTCTCTCACATTCGTTCCAATAGCCTGCATCAGCATAAATGTTGGACATCATCACATAATTAACAGGATTTTCACTGTCTAACCTAAAAAGAATGTCACCTACTTCTTTTCCCAATTCCAAGTCTCCATGTACTCTGCAAGCACTCAGCAATGTCTGCCATATCCCTACATTTGCCTCTAGAGGCATGCTGTCGACGAGGTTCTTAGCTTCTTTTAAGCGCCCAGCTCGGCCAAGGAGATCAACCATGCATGCATAATGCTCTACTCTAGCTTTGATCCCATGGTAGCTGCATAACCTTGAGAAGTATTCTTGACCTTTCTCTACTAGTCCTGAATGGCTACAGCCTAAGAGCACTGCCAAGTAAGTCACATCATCAGGCTCAGTACTATCTGATTGCATTTCATCAAAGAGACGACTTGCCTCTTTGCCGAGACCATGCTTTCCATATCCAGTAATCATAACTGTCCAAGAAATCACATTTCTAGCAGGCATTTCACTGAAAAGTCTCTCTGCCTCATTTATCATTCCACACTTCAGATACATATCCAAAATTGAGTTGCATACTGAGATGTCTACACCAGAGGGGACTTTAATTGCAAATGCATGCATTTGCTTGCCTTGCTGAACAAGTGCAAAATCAGCGAACACGCCCATCATGCTTGACAGAATAAACCCATCAACTTGGATGCTGCTCTCTCTAAGCTGCCTAAACAAGTCCATGGACTCTGCTAAGTTTCCTTCTTGAGCGTAACCAAGAATGAGTGCCGTCCATGATATCACATGTTTCTCTTCAATATGACTAAACACTGTTCTCGCCATGAACAACTTCCCACATTTCACATATAAATCAATGAGAGCACCAGCAATAGCAGTATTAACAGAATACAAGAAACCACCAGTAATCAAGAAAGCATGAATTTGTTTACCTTCTTTGATTGCACCAAGATCACTGCAAGCTTTCAACGTGCTTGTAAACGTGAATTCATCGAGGAATCCCCCACCTTCTTGCATTTTTTGAAACAAAACTAGAGCTTTCTCACAGAATCCTGCAACAGTATATCCTGCTATCATAGCATTCCAACTTATAAGGTTCCTTGAAGGCATAACTTCAAACATACAGGCAGCTTCATTGATTCTTCCACATTTTGAGTACATGTCAATGATAGAATTCCCTACCACATTCACCATATCAAATCCAGTTTTCACACAAATATCATGAATTTGTCTCCCAATATCTAGGCCATTCAACAAACCACAGGCTTTAAGATTCGTTGAAAAGGTGAAATCATTCGGTTTCACACCCGATAAGCCCATTTTGGAGAACAGTAATAATGACTCTAGCGGGTTCCCATTTTGTATGTGCCCGCACATAAGAGCCGTCCAAGAAACCACATTTCTTTTGAGCATTCTATCAAACACATCACAAGCAACACCTAGACTACCGCATTTTCCATACATAACAATTAGATCATTGCTTAACATCAAGTCAAAACCAAACCCCATTTTCACTAAAGCTCCATGTACTTGCATTCCTTGATCAAGTAACAAACTTTTTGAACAAAACCGCAAAAAGTTTGCAAATTTCTGCCTCTCATTTAACACTGAAAACAACCCCCTATTCATTGATTACCAAGAACACCGAAAGCAATGGCAACAAGAATTGGTGGCTTGAAAATCAGAGAACTAGAGAATTTATTTGTGCACATTTTGCAGAACTGAAAAGACATTGTATAGTTGAAGAGCATCCATGCTCACGTTATCAAGTACTAACTTTCACAGAGCGACTTCTTGGTGACAAAAATGGTAGATGTGTGTGATAAAAGTGAGGATCTTGGTTACGCAACCTTGCTGTTTAAGCAAGTGAAGGAATCAAATGAGTATTTATACAATGCAATGATAAGAGCCCACGCACACAATGAAGTGTACAGGGGAGCCATCACCTTTTATAAGGAAATGCTAAAACTAAGGCGGTGCATCATACTCTTTTTTTTTTATTATTGTTTTAATATGTTTGTATAAAAAAACATTTTAATATATTTTTAAATAAAATAATAATAATAGAAACCCACAAAGTGAAGACCATTTGTTACGATCCTGTTCAGAGCTTGTTTGTTATGATAAGGGTAAGCAAGCTCATAGAGAATGAACTCGAGGTGTTATAATTTATTACATGCACTCGAGGTGTTTGATGGAATGATTGAAAGGGATTCGATTTCATGGAATGGTACTATTCCGGGAATGCTAGATTGGGTCATATGAGAAAGGCGAGAGCTTCGTTTGATTCAATTCCTTACAGGACTCTACAGTATCTAGGACAGCAACGATATCCGGGGTACTCGTGCTCAAATGCAAATTGTGGGCATTGAGCCGGATAACATTAGCATTATTTCTGCTTCGCCGGCGAGTGGGCAGCCAGAAGCTCTTGAGGTTGAACGGGATACACATGTATTGTGACAGAAATGGGTTGTTCAGGAAGACTTCTATATGTAATAATCATATTGAAATGTACGCAAAATGTGGCTGCGTTGGTCAAGCTTGCCAATCTTTCGATCAAATGTACAGGAGGGGTGTGATTTCTTGGAGTACCATGATCAGAAAAATTCACAGAGGGTGTTTTTACTTTCTAACGTGGTTTGGAAGAAAACAATTTGGCAAATTATCACCGATCAATTTTATTTGTTTTTTAATAAATAGTACAGTTTGATAAGAATCATGGAAAGTGCACATTTTAAATAAATTATTAAAATAAACCGACACAAATTTTAAATATAAGAGGAAAAAATTAAAACAATTATAGAAAATATCACCAACAATACCAACAGTAGCTGAAGTGGACTGCATGCGCGGCCCAGAGCACCTCTTCTCTTCTCTTCTCTTCTCGGTGAAATTTATGCTCAAGATGTCGCACTTCTCCGACTGCAATTTTTTTAAAAATCACAGCTAAACTATGCTATTTTCTATATAAAAAAAACTGTCTTTGACAAATTTTATTTTTAAAGTGTGCTGTTTCCAAAAAAATTCGCAAATCAGGGGAAAGCTCGCGCAGCAATCATAAACACTATAAAAAATAACATTACAACACTCTCACGCAGGCATACGCATGAATCACCAAGCTACCTTCAAAGCTTCACTTGCTTGTTCAGTCCAATCAGTTCCACCAGTTGAAGGGATCTTGTTCTCTGCTTCTACAGCCCCTTTAAAAGCTCTTTGATTATTGAAGAGAACAAGCGTTACACTGTTTAGCAGAACTAGATAAAGAGGCCTGAAATTAATAAGGCTACTTATCAAGTTGCTGCCCAGCAGAGGAAATCCTAGTCTGCGATAAGACAGCCGAAAGGGCCACAACTACAGAACAACGAAGACGGGATTTCTCTGATGCTGCAATGGCAGAGGTTATTTGATTTGGAGTCACGGAACTACTTATCCATCGTTGTTGTTTTAAGTTTTGCTCTGTTCCTGAAGTAGACCTAGATGGTTTGGCCAAAGATGATTCTACTTTACTGCTTGTTTCCGCAGAAGAAGCTATTGATGCTTCCGAAGCTGTGTCAAATTCGCGTGAAGATGGTTTAACAGTGCTCCCACCATGTCCAGCAGCAATGGTGGTCGGCTCATGATCATCTTTTCCACCAGCAGAATATGCTAGATTGCCTCAAATACCTCCACCCCTCAGCAAACGAAAATGCTATAAAAAGCATGCAAGCCATAGATTGCCTCAAGTACCAGCACCCCTCAACAAACGAAAAAGCCATCAAAAACATCCA
>Ga0325410_1005717_pt1 | contig 13713 bp, 5 predicted proteins | sample PopdelMetagenome_16_FD_206182 | JGI IMG/M metagenome (GOLD analysis project Ga0325410, IMG submission 206182) | Populus deltoides microbial communities from Bellville, Georgia, United States - Xylem-PdIQD-R3 | ecosystem: Host-associated > Plants > Phyllosphere > Stem > Wood/Secondary xylem... | reverse complement strand
CATAAGTGTCTCATAACTTCTGCTTTGCTTCAAGTAGTCCATTATTAGACTTCATTTTTTGAATCGCAAGCACTTCACTGGGATGTTTTCAGCTGTTATATTCAATTAGGGTTCTGTTGGAGTTTGCTAAGGGTTTTGGATGTTCTTTGTTTTTGAGTTTCTTGATCTTGGAAAGATACTAGTGGATTTTTGCTGAGAAGCATGGATCGTCAACAAGGGGTGTTCTAGTGTTGTTGTAGATTCTTATTCAGGACTTGTATCATTTGGTGATGTCATGTGAATTGCTAGAAATATGTAAAGTGTATGGCTAACCCCATAATGAAAGTTTCTTAAGGAACTGCAGCAGGCTACCATAAGGCAAGATCTATTAGATTTTTTGAAGCCCAGAGGGAAAGATACAGAGACGCTCTGTTTTTGTTTGATAAACAGAGACTCTTTTTGGCTGTAGGTTTGGTCTTGTCTCAATTCAGGAAATCGCACTTATAATTCGCATAATCGCGTAAACCCTTGAAAACTGTTGAAAATTACAAAATGTTTTGATTCGAAGGCCCGTTGGCCTTTCAGGTACATAATTAACCTGAACCTTGAGAGAAAATTATGCCTACAATTCTACAACAGAGTTTTTGAACAGAAGCAGCATTCCTTATCACAGGGCTGGGAAGTACACCACGGATAGGGGGACGATCCATTCAAGAGTTAAGACCTTGTAGTTTTGAATTTTTAATACGAGGTTTTTTAGATTCAAATCCTGGAAAAGGTCGAGGGGGTAGAGATTCGAGATTAGAGGATGGCTATCTCCTATTTTTAATACGAGGTTTTTGCAACGTGTGATTTAAAGATTTGTGTTAGGTATTACTTAATTTGTTTCTTTCTAAGAGGTAAGCCCTCTTTAGATCCGGAGGAATAAATATGGAATTGCAACGTGACAAACGACGTTATTTGATCTTCCAGGACGGGTTTGGTTTGATTGTGGAAATTTTGTTCATCAATATTGTACGGTCTTTGTGTTGGCATTTGGATTGTTTATTACTCTCCAAAAAAAATATGTACTAGGAAGGCAATAAATTACATGATTCATGACATTCATCTAAAATGATGCTTTGGACGGAATATCTAACATAGACTTGATTATTGAATATTACATTTTGTCGAACAAGTTGTTTTTCACAAGACGCCCAAGTATACGGTAAAAATTCAGCCAATAACATTTCTGTGAACCAGTATATCTTCCAATTCCATCGCGGAGAATAGCTTTGGCAATGGAGGCCAACGAGTTGTCAGCTCTGTAGAAACTTGTCGCATTGGTGGCCGATAATGGGGATCGGTCTGCAAGCAAGCAAACGCGAGTTTTGCAACATGTGCCACACCGTCCGCAAGTTCGTTATCAGGAGGTGGGAGGCGCTGGTCTAAAACATCCTTCAAGATTGTATTGTGCCCGTTTGGTGGTGATGAGGAGGTGGAAGCAGATAACATCAGAGATGAGATGAAATCGCCAGGATGCTTTCCCATCATTACTTCCAACGTTACGACTCCAAAGCTATACACATCACATTTTTCATCCACTTTCATCGTGTAAGCCAACTCTGCAAAAGAGGCTGGTCATGCTATATTTTGCCAAAATAATTTACTGCGCCTATTTTGTTTTCAAGTGATTTTGTAAACTACATACCTGGAGCTGTGTACCCAAAGGTGCCAGCAAATGATGTCCAATTGGATGAGTCAGGCATTAAGAGCCTGGCTGTGCCGAAGTCAGAGACATGAGCCTCATATTCTGAATCCAAAAGAACATTGTTGCTGGAAATGTCTCTATGAATAATCGGAGGAGAGCAGTCATGGTGCATGTAGGATAAAGCATTGGCTACGCCTTTGATAAGAATTATCCTCTTATCCCAATCCATCTTTCCTGCTTGTTCCTCGTCCTTCAGTACCTTTCTCAAACTTCCCCTTTCCAGAAATTCATATACCAAAAATGAATGTTTTGCATGCGAGCAGAAACCAAACAGCTTCACAATGTTTCGATGCCGTATACCCATTAAGACATCAATCTCGCTTCTAAAAGCTTTCAAGGTGGTCATCTCAACTGCTGGTGTTTGGTGGAATTTCTTCACGGCAAGGACTTGTTCTGATGGAAGTACAGCTTTGTAAACAACTCCATACCCTCCTGTACCAATGCAATATTCGGAGTTGAATTCCTCAGTAGCCTCAATGATGTCCTCGTAGCGCAGTTCCCCATCAGTGCACCATCTCGCGGGAACATCTCTTTCTGGTGTTTCCATTAAACTTTTCTTTCTTCTGCTTTGGAAAAAGATAAGAAAACCTACAATCAGGCCCAACAAACTACCCAACAGAGAAAATACAGTAAAAAAGACAACTTTGGGGCCCTTCTTGTGCACAGTTTTGTTTTTCATGAGAGCAGAACAAGCCTCCAAACCAGTAGCATTGCCACACAGGTTGGTGTTGTTGCAAATTGCTTCAAATGGTGCCTCGCGAAAGGCTTTGATGTCAGGAATGGGACCCTCTAACTTGTTATAGGATACATCCACTTTAGTGAGGCTTTGCTGTCTACTAAAACTGGTTGGAATGAGACCAGACAGCATATTATGGGAGAGGTTTAAAACCTCTAGCCGCGGCAGCTGTCCAAGCTCTGGCGCTATATCTCCCATCAGGGAATTCCAACTGAGATCAAGACTTTGAAGAGACTGTAAAGACCCCACCTCAGCAGGAATACTCCCTGCGAATCTATTCTTGCTCATATTCAAGAATATCAGTTTTGAGCACTTGCCAAGCTGTTTAAGAATTGTTGCACTAAAATTGTTCGCGGCCAGGCCAAGCCTTTCCAGATCAGATAGCGATGCGACATCGAAAGGAATATCACCTGAAAGTCTGTTATCGTTGAGTGCAAGTTCAATCAACTCTAAATTTCCCAATTCTTTTGGAATTCTCCCAACTAGTTGATTTGACGAGAGGTCAAGAACTTGTAGATGAGTTGCCTTTCCAAGCGCAGCTGGTATTTCTCCAGATATTTTGTTTCCAGAAATTCTGAAGGCTGTCAGATTGTTAAACTGCTCCCATTTCAATGAAAGTTCACCATGCAATTCATTATCACTCAAATCCATGTAGTTCAAATGAGGATGAGTGCCAAAAGCTTCAGATATGTTTCCACTAAGTTGGTTTTTCTCAAGTCTGAGTCTCACCAAACGGCTGCAATTTTTCAAGCTTTTCGGGATAGGTCCCGTGAAATAATTGTGACGTGCAGAAAAAAATCTAAGCAATCCACCATGGCACACATCTCGAGGTAGATTACCAGACAATCTATTAGAATATATTTGTAACGAATACAAATGTGTAAGGTTGTTCATTTCTGGAGGAATGGGACCAAAAAGGCTGTTATTTCCCAGATAAAGTTCAGATAAGCTTCTTAAATTTCCTAAAGATGCTGGTATTGTACCAGTTAGATTATTAAATGACAAGTCTAAAATAATCAGGTTTTCTAAGTTTCCTAAAGATGCTGGTGTGGCACCAGTTAGATGATTAGATGACAAATCTAAATAAGTCAGGTTTCCTAAGTTTCCTAAAGATGCTGGTATTGCACCAGTTAGATGATTATAAGACAAATCTAAATAAGTCAAGTTTTCTAAGTATCCTAAAGATGCTGGTATTGCACCAGTTAGATGAGTATATGACAAATCTAAATAAGTCAGGTTTTCTAAGTATCCTAAAGATGCTGGTATTGCACCAGTTAAATGATTAGATGACAAATCTAAAGTATCCAAGTATCTTAAGTTTCCTAAAGATGCTGGTATTGCACCAGTTAGATGAGTATATGACAAATCTAAATAAGTCAGGTTTTTTAAATATCCTAAAGATGCTGGTATTGCACCATTTAGATTATTAGATGACAAATCTAAAGTATCCAGGTATCCTAAGTTTCCTAAAGATACTAGTATTGCACTTGTTAGATGATTATATGACAAATCTAAATAAGTCAGGTTTCCTAAGTATCCTAAAGATGCTGGTATTGCACCAGTTAGATGATTAGATGATAAATCTAAAGTATCCAGGTATCCTAAGTTTCCTAAAGATGTTGGTATTGCACCAGTTAGATGATTATATGACAAATCTAAATAAGTCAGGTTTCCTAAGTATCCTAAAGATGTTGGTATTGCACCAGTTAGATGATTAGATGACAAATCTAAGGTATTCAAGTATTCTAAGTTTCCTAAAGATACTAGTATTGTACCAGTTAGATGATTAGATGATAAATTTAAAGTATCCAGGTTTCGTAAGTATCCTACATATGCTGGTATTGCACCAGTTAGATGATTAGATGACAAATTTAAATAAGTCAGGTTTTCTAAGTTTTCTAAAAATAATGGTATTGCATCAGTTAGATTATTAGATGACAAATCTAAACTGGTGAGAGATCTCATGTTTCCTATGGAAGGAGGGATTGGACCTTCAAAATTATTTTTGAGCAACTGAAGGGTAGATAGATGTTCAAGCATTCCTACTTCCCGAGGTATGAAACCAGAGAGTTCGTTGCCGTAAAGGTAAAGAAAAGACAAGTTGCTTAAGTTTCCTATGGACGTAGGAAGAGCACCACTAAGGTTGTTATTTGACAAATCAAGCAAATCAAGAGATCCCAATTTTCCAACCTCTGGTGGTATGTTGCCAGAAATGCTATTTGAAGACAAGTCAAGTCTGATAAGGTTACCTATATGTGAGGGAATGGACCCATAGAGCGAGTTGTTGCGAAGGATAAGCTCAATCAAGTTTGGAAAGGAAGAGAATCTGAGACTAATAAGCGTACCTCTCAAACTAGAATTGGGCAGACTTATGTTGATGACACTACCAGACTTGTCGCAACTGATTCCGAACCAGTTACAAGGGCTGTCTCCAGCCCATGAAGACAGGAGAGATCGGCTTTGGTTGTCAAGACTGACTTTCCATTCTAGAAGAGCTTCCGCTTCCTTCCTTCCATTTGCTACTTCAGCTCCAGTAGCCGAGTAAGCAAAAGAAGTAAAGAAGGAAGCGTAAGCAAGTAAGGAAAAAAACAACGAAGATATGGATAAGAGCAAGATTTGGGAAGCCATGGCCTTGGTGGTTTAATTTCTTATAAAGGATGTATAAAATGAAGCCGAAGCATACGTATATATATGGGAAAGAAATGATAGATTTTGTTTGATTATAAATTCATGAGTAAGATTGAAAGAAAGGTGCAGGACAGGGTAAGATTAGTGATCAGAACATTCAATCATGACCGGAAATGAAGTCTTCAGGACAGGGTAAGATTAGTTAAAAACTCGGTTTGAGGTAGATTTGAAAGTTTGATGATATTTAAGTTTTATCTCTTAATGTTATGATTTTTAATTTTGGTTTATTTATTAAATTTTAATTTATTTTTAATTTTATCCTTGAATTCTAATCATGATTTTTTATTTTTTTCAAATTTGATCCTCAATCTCTTGAATTTTTTTTTGTTAATTTGATTTTTCTTTTTAATTTTACCCCTTAATTAAAATTTTAGGTTGCCATCTTATTTTTTTTCAAATTAGGTCCTCATTTTTTTAATTGTTATTTTTTTTATCCTTTTGTATAGTTGAATTTTTTATTTATTTATTTCATCAGTCGACATTTCACTTATTAGGAGCTGGTCTTAATGGTGTTTCCCAAAGCTTTTAGACTTGACCTGGAAGTCGATCGGGGGTAAGTACCGAGTCACAAATCAGGTGGGTTCACCTGAGTTAACTCAAGTAAACTAAATCTTTTTATTTTATATAAAAAAAGTTAAAATGCAATCATTTTTAAAAAATAAAAATAAAAGAAAATAGTCGAGTTTTGACCTAATTTTGATAGGGTTTGCCTCAGGATAACAGGGTCACAGATCAACTCCAGTTTTTGACCGTTTCACACTGGGTCAATTCTCTCTAAATTTCTTTTGAAATGCAGCTTGGCTTAAAACCCAGATCAACCCACCGGGTCGAATCGAGTTTTAAAATGGTTGTTTTTTAGATGAGATGCTTTCAGTTTAGTCACTAGTTAAGATCATTAGTTTGAAAAATTGACATCATTTTTTTTTCCAATTACGTTCTTAGAAGTTGTTCATTTTAAAAATAAACTTTGTTATTTTCTTCGGTTTTCTTTTATTCAGGTTATCCTCATGATCTAGGTGTTAGGTTTGGCCATGTAAACCATGTATTTTTTAAGGTTGCTGTTTTTTATATTTTTCATTTTCATCCTTTAAAATTTGGTTTTATTAAAATTAAATTTTATATTTTCTTTCATTTTACCTTCTATTGAATTATCTTGTTTGTATGATTAGTTTGCAGGTTTTGGCAACCTCACTTGAATTTGTAAATTTTTTATTTTTTTTAATTTCATTCTTTTATGTTTAGATTTTTAGGAGTAATTGTTATTTTTTTTATTTTTTTTATGATGTCCAGTCATAAATTTTATTTATTAAAAATATATTGACAGGGTTTTAACATCAATTTTTTTTTATATGTTACAAAAAAGTCAGTTCACCTTGTGGAGAAACTCGTGCCACCTATCGAGGGAGATAGATCAATTAAAGGTGGAGGGCTGGAGGCAGAGGAAGCCACCTAGCCAGTTATGCATAAATATTAAATTTTATTGTCATATCCATACATAATAATTCAAATTAAGAAATATAAGTATATTTACCAAATAACAAACATAAATATACTTATTAAATAACAAACATAAATTTTCTTATCCTAATAAAAAGTAATTTAACAATAAAAAGATAGTGTTTGGTTACTGTTATGTAACAAAAAAGATGAAGACAGGAAAAACAAAAATGTATTATGCTTTCTTTTAGATAGTGTTAAACTTTCATAAATTTCAGATATTATTTGTTACATACCATAAATCTCAACAAGTAGGTCAATAAAGAGTTTTATACTTTATATGAACTAAAATGAACGAATCAAACAATTCAAAGTTAGATATTTTTTTTTAATCTTGAAGTTTGGTTGCTTGTTAGATCATATATTAGACAAGTTATGAGATTTTTTTATAGAAAAGTCATAATGATGTAAACTTGTTGAAAAAACTATGGTATTTCAGCATAAGCATATGGTATATCAGACTTTAGAGTATGGTCCGTCACTCTTGTTTGTAAAGATATCCCTATAGAATAAGAATATTCAAGGTCTTGTCTCATAATATATAATTTTTTATTTATTAGGAAGAGTTTAAACAAGACCATCTTTTCTTTATCCTTGCACTATTAATTAAAGAAATAAAGATGCCATTGATACACGTGCTTGTGGGGCTCGTGTATTAGCGAGTAAATACAAGGGTATACAATGAAAAAGATAAGAATTTGAAATTATTGTAAGATCGTAAAATCATGACCTTTCCTGATATTATTGAGTTTATATGATTTCAGTTCTATTTTATTATTATTATTTTTATTTTTTTATGTGATTTTACATGATAAATATATATTAGCTTATAAAATTATATTATAAAAATTGTTATTATTATAATTTAAAATCCAAATAGAAAATAACCAAAATAGCATTACTCACCAAAGTATGCTAGTTTGCCTATTCTTCTCTCCATGCGCTACTTTGGTAATTATTTTCACTAAGTGTGCTCTTTCATAATAAAAACCCAAACAAAAGGCAGAAAACTTAATTGCGTCGTGAGAGGTGTAGACAAGGGGTACGGGGACAGGTACAAGTACGAAGATTGAATATTAATTTGAGAGATAATTTAACTGGTTTTAAAATTGTTATTTAGAAATTATTAATTTGAGTTTTATAAATTTTTGATTCACTAAAAATTTATATAATTATTAATTTTAAAATTTATAAAATTAATCAAGATACACGCAAGCTCATCTAATCATCTATACTAATAATAATAATAAAATGAATATTCAACGGCGTCCCAGTACTATAGCTAGGAACCTTTTGTTAATTCCTTTTCACTTCTCTTGTCGGTTCATTTCGATCAACCAAATCAATTCAGCTAGCTGATAATGGAAGATTAGGTAACAGTGGCCGATCAGTTTGTTTTATTTAATTTCCACAAGTTTTATTCTTCAATATAAACCACTCTTTCTAAAAATCTAAGATTTGAGACAGTGATATTGCGTGTGTTGGTATCTGGCTTTGTATATTCTGATAAAAAGTTTTTAATTTAGGCCTCGTTGGTTTTTAAAATATTTTCATAAAAAAGGATTATTAAAAAATAAATTATTTTTCATGAAAAATAAAATAATTGTTTTTATTATTTGGCCATGTGATAAGAAATTTTTTAAAAATAATTTATTAATGTTTGAAGTTGATTATTTTTAATGAGTATAAAAGATATTACTATTTCTGCTTAAAACTAATAAAGATAATATAAATAAAGATATTACGACAAGAGAGCGTATATGTGTGTGTATGTGTGTGAAAGAATTCCTTTTGAATAGATAAGAGGAGAAGGAATATTCAATTGCATGTTTGAAAAAAAAACAAAAAACCTTGTTCTTTGGGCTTCACCTATCAATGATGACATTCGCTATGAAATTTCTATATATATTTAAGAAAATATATAGAAAGCAATATTAGCCACTTCTTTTAGGATAAGTTTGGTTTGGTTCATTGTGGAAATTAATGGGACTGGTTTTTATTACACCATCAAGATTCTTAGTTGTATTACTAATTTGTCAATACTGAAAGAAGTTTACTATCATTACCAATAAAAAAAACATCAAGAGCTTATTATAATTCATTTTTGTTTATCAGAAAACAAAGAAAATCAATTCTGTTTATGTTGTATTAATTAATTTTTTTACCAAAAAAACAATCAAGAGCTTGGTTGTATTAATTAATTTTTTTATGTTTTTATATTATTTTGTTGTATAAATGTCAAAAATAAATTTTAAAAAATAAAAAAATATATTAATATATTTTCAAGTAAAAAATAATTTAAAATACAATTATTACAATAGTATGTAATGAATTCTAAATCTGGCGGGGGTTCTTTTAGCATTTTGGCTATAAATTTTGTATATATTTGCTTTTGTACCATTACGCAGAAAATGGAATATTGCATAAAACTGTCTAATCTTATATTCTATTTATTTAAGTGTATACATTTTGATTGTTTATTTTTATTTTCTTGAGGATTGAGATTGAAAAATATTGACGTGATCAAGATGCATTGAGATGTAGAAAAAATGAATCCAGGTAAATAAATTTAAAAATAAATTAATTTTTTTAAATAAAAAATAGCTGCCAAAGTTATTGATCCCGTCACTTTATTTTTGCAAATCTTGTACTATTAAAAATCCCATGAAAAATTTTATTTATACGCTTGTAATATTTTATTTTTTATGTTATAAAAAAGTCAGTTCACCGTGTGGAGAAACTCGTGACACCTATCAAGAAAGATAAAACACAAATTATATGTAAGGAGGGATATCAATGTGGGTCCAAGTAAATATATACAAAAAAGAAATAATTATTATAATTATAAAATGACAAGTAGATGTAACAGGTGAAGGTAGCCCAAAATGGTCCTGCGGGCTTTGTCTGTCTATGTCATAAAAGTGGGCCTGACTACGGATAGACAGTTCCACTTTAAAAATGATTGCAAAAGTACAATCTTTCGGATTTCTCAATGGCAAAAAAAACAGATCCACTCATGTTGGAAGAACGAAGCTGCTTGATATTCCATGTTGGGTTCCATGATCCACTCGGTATGTAAGAAGATTGAATATTCAATGGCGTCTTCGGAGGTGTACTCTAATTTTGGACAGTTACTATTCTTACGTGATATGTTGTCTAAAATTTCCTTTTCACTTCTTTTGTCGGTTCATTTAGATCAATCAAATTAATTCAGCTAGCTGATAATATGAAATATTAGATCCGATCAGTTTGTTTTATTTCCAGAAGTTTTATTCTTCAATATAAACCACTCTTTCTAAGATTTGAGGCACTGATATTGTGTGTTGTTGTTTTCTGGCTTTGTTTATCCTAATAAAATTTTTTTAATTTAGGCCTGTTGTTTGCTGGGTTTTAAAATATTTTCATAAAAAAAAGGATTATTGAAAAATAAATTATTTTTCATGGAAAATAAAATAATTACTTTTATTATTTGGCCATGTTAATTATAAGAAAATTTTTAAAAATAATTTATTAATGTTTGAAGTTAATTATTTTTAATGAGTATTAAAGATATAATTAGTTGCGATTCTCTGATTAATTATAGGAATTAGATTAAATATTATTTTGTAATCCTGATTATTGCCTATTCAGATCAAATCTCGTATAGGCAATAATTATGTAAATCTAATCAATTATAGGAATTACAGGAGTCATATCAAATCTTGTACAAAATTACTATATTTTTTTAGAATAGGATTGTTAGCTATTCAGAGCTCTACTTATTTAGGGCATTGTCTATTCAGAGCTCTGTCTATATATTTTCTTCTACAAGGAGAAGAATATTAATGAAAAATTCAGTCAGTAAACACCATTTGGAATAAAGAAAATGATACCATGTGAAAAAGAATATGTATATGCATCCAACAACTTGAACTTCGATTCCATCCAAGCAAATAGTTATACATGTAGACTCATTTAAATTGCCATTCTATAACGGAAATGCAGTATTTTTCACTATTATTAGAATACTTGTGTTGGGGTTTCAGCTATGGGCCCATTCTAATGACTTTTTATTTATTTATTTATGAAAAATGAGAGATATATTATTTTGCACCATTATGTGCTTAATAAAATTATTATATTCCATGATTAAAAAAAATACGAGACTCTGCATTGGGTGATCATCCTTCAACCATTTTTATATTATTTTCTTGTTTTTTCTCCTAGTTTATTCATTTCTTGTGTTAAACAACAAATCTAACTCTATCTCGCCCTTAATTACCCTAATTATTTTAGGTTTTATCTATGATGTGAAATCCGAACATTACAATTAATAATAGCTAGCTTGTACCCCACCATTCCATGACTCCTGATAATTATTAAGAGATGAAGACTATTTGTAAGAAGATTGAATATTCAATGGAAAGGTACTATTGCTACGTGATATGTTGTCTAAAATTTCCCTTTTCACTTCTTTTGTCGGTTCATTTCGATAAATCAAATCAATTTAGCTAGCTGATAATAGAAGTTTAGATAACAGTGGTCGATCAGTTTGTTTTATTTTCACAAGTTTTATTCTTCAATCTAAACCACTCTTTCTAAGATTCGAGCCACTGATACAGTGATACTGTGTGTTGTTGTTATCTGGCTTTGTTTATCCTCATAAAAAGTTTTTAATTTAGGACTTATTTGCTGGTTTTTAAAATATTTTCATAAAAGAAGGATTATTGAAAAATAAATATATTTCATGGAAAATAAAATAATTGTTTTTATTATTTGGCCATGTTATAAGAAAAATTTTAAAAATAATTTATTAATGCTTGAAGTTAATTATTTTTAATGAGTATAAAAGATACAGGGTCGACCCGGAACCCTGGTGACCCGGGCGAACCCGGACGAGACCCGGTTTTTTTTTTTTTTTCAAATGTGGGATTTGAAACCCATTAGTATATATACACTATGTTCCCATGAAAAAAAATCATGTTTTTTCAATGTGGGATAGAAAACCTTTTGGTTTAAATACTTCAACTTAAAAGAATAACATAATATCTTTCCAATGTGGGATTTGAAGCCCTTTCATATATATACACTATGTTCCCATGAAAAAAATCATGTTTTTTCAATGTGGGATAGAAAACCTTTTGGTTTAAATACTTCAACTTAAAAGAATAACATAATATCTTTCCAATGTGGGATTTGAAGCCCTTTCATATATATACACTATGTTCCCATGAAAAAAATCATGTTTTTTCAATGTGGGATAGAAAACCTTTTGGTTTAAATACTTCAACTTAAAAGAATAACATAATATCTTTCCAATGTGGGATTTGAAGCCCTTTCATATATATACACTATGTTTCCATGAAAAAAACCATGTTTTTTCAATGTGGGATAAAAAACCTTTTGGTTTAAATACTTCAACTTAAAAGGATAACATGGTATCTTTTCAATGTGGGATTTGAAGCCCTTTCATATATATACTCTATGTTCCCATGAAAAAAACCATGTTTTTTCAATGTGGGATTTGAAACCCATTAATATATATACTCTATGTTCCCAAGAAAAAAATCATGTTTTTTCAATGTGGGATAAAAAATCTTTTGGTTTAAATACTTCAACTTAAAAGGATAATATATTATCTTTTCAATGTGGGATTTAAAACTCATTAGTATATATACTCTATGTTTCCAAGAAAAAAGTTATGTTTTTTCAATATGGGATAAAAAACTTTTTAAAATATTATTTTAAACTTCATAATATGTATAATCTATATTTACATGGATTTTTTCATATGAAATATTAAAAATTTAATTTTTTTAAATTTTTCCGGGTTGACCAGAGTTGACTCGGGTTGACCCATGAAACCCGGGACCCGGTCCCTTGGCCGGGTCAACCCCGGACCGGGTTTAATAACTATGGTCTTGAGAGGTGTAGACTATTCAATGGCGTCCCAGTACTATTGCTAAATCCTTTTCACTTCTTTTGTCGGTTTATTTCGATAAATCAAATCAATTCAGCTAGCTGATAGTGCAAGATTGGGTAATAGTGTAAAAAACCTTGAATTTTCAAGGTGGGGTTTGAGGGTTTGAGGTTTTGAGGGTTTCAAACACAGCGCATTTCTTTGAGACTTTGCAAGAGAGTGGAGACATTTCCCACTTAGAAATTCATTGAAAACTGTATGTAAAAAGAGTGATTTTGATGTTACTTACCGGAGGGCCGGTGACCAGGAAGCATTTTCCAGGAGCTGTTGCCATCATTTTTTTTCTTCCTGTCTCTCTCTAATGGGTCACACCCCCCATGCCAAGGGGCAAGCACAAGCTCTGAACATAGTGGGAGTCATGTGCACATGGGCATGGACCATGACTCTTTTGGGCCCGTTTGGTTTGGATTATCCTATAAAAAATAGACATGTCCATGTTCGTTTTATTTCCTGCTAGTGCTGATCCTTTGATTAACAGGTAAAGATGGAGGGATTTGAGGCACTGATATTGTGTGTTGTTGTTATATGGCTTTGTTTATCCTAATAAAAAGCTTTTAATTTAGGCTTTGTTTGCTAGGTTTTAAAATATTTTCATAAAAAAAGGATTATTGAAAAATAAATTATTTTTCATGGAAAATAAAATAATTGTTTTTATTATTTGGCCACGTTAATTATAAGAAAAATTTTAAAAATAATTTATTAATGTTTGAAGTTAATTATTTTTAATGAGTATAAAAGATATTACTATTTCTGCTTAGATAATATAAATAAACATAGTTACAATATTTAAAAAACTTTTCAGCTGACAAGAGAGAGAGAGCGTGCGTGCGTGTGTGTGTAAGCAAGGTTGTTAAAATCGTGATTTTAACACGGTACGGAAAGCCGTACGCAAACTCGGATCGTAAAAACGGATCGTAAAATCGTAAAAAAATCGTAAGGAATTTTAAAATACATTAAAAAAAAATCAGTGCCCTCTAGAATCTCATTGTTGCCTCCATAGTTATCTTTATTAGGGCTAACTTCCTCAACTTGGTGTTCAGTTTTTTCTCCTGTCCAACGCGAAGCAACAAGGCGACTTTAGGCACTAAACAAGTCTCCTATCTA
>Ga0325410_1005714_pt1 | contig 13716 bp, 8 predicted proteins | sample PopdelMetagenome_16_FD_206182 | JGI IMG/M metagenome (GOLD analysis project Ga0325410, IMG submission 206182) | Populus deltoides microbial communities from Bellville, Georgia, United States - Xylem-PdIQD-R3 | ecosystem: Host-associated > Plants > Phyllosphere > Stem > Wood/Secondary xylem... | reverse complement strand
TCGTCCTTTCTTATGAATTTCTGCCAAAATTCTCTTTGCTAAAAACATATCATTTTTAATTAATAGCAAGATTTTTTGAATAAAAAATTATTATGATTTAAAAATCAAGTTTTTTTTTTAAATTTTTTTTTGATAATCTTTATGTGGTTATATGCAAAAGTAAAGAAATAATTAATTTGAAAGAATTATATAAAAAATGCACAACTAAAAAGTCAAAAATTAATATTTTATTGTCGTGGAATATTCAGGAGAAACTTAAAAAATAAAATTATACATATTAGATTCATATTAATTATTCATTAAATAACTGCTAAATTATCATAAAAAACAGCTAATCTGATTTGCAAACTTTGATATCATTGTATGATTTTTATAATATCACTATAATTATTTTATTTTAAATATAAAAATAAAATAAAATAACTAAATAAAAAAATCTCAATATAAAAATAATTATTTTTAGCATGATTTAAAGTTCAAACCATCTCAATTGAATTATTCATTTCAAGATAAACTCATTAACACGAAGATTCTTGTTTTTTGTGGTTGAAATGTTGCTGGTGAGAGCTTTCTCTTTGCTCTCCCTCTTCGTCGCCTCTCTCATTTTTCAACTACTAAAGACTGAAATGTAAAAAATAAATAAATAAAGTTGTATGACCTGGATGTAAAATTAGAAAACTATAGGGATCATAGTGTAAAAAAGCACGCCTCGCGAATAGGGAAAATGAACAGTGTTATGTATGCTTGAGAAGTGTGATGCACAAGGAAACACCCTTCTGTTTTAATTTTTAATTTTTTTTACTATAATAACTGTAATAACATGATTTTCTGCAAGATAGATATCTTTACAAAACAACTCAAAATTATGAAAACGTGCAGGATGGCTTTTGGAAATGATCAAGCTCTTGCAAATGGCAGCGAGTAGCAGCACTTGTGTCAGTGGCAGCCAGTTCGTGGGCTTCTGTTTCAGCTGACAAAAAACAGAACTCGAGGGAAGAAAGAGATGACCTCTATACATTACCAGGATAACAAAATAGCTAAGAACACAAATGCTTGCATAAGTAATTGACGCAGGAGCCACACAGGCATCACAAGAAACAAATTGAAACTCACAAGCGCTGGTGAAATTGCAGCAAATTGTCTCTCGTAACATTTACAACATCAAAGTCAAAGATTACATTTAGGTGAAGAGTTCAAGCTTAGGAAATGAATGACCATGTCAACAAAATACTATCAGGCATTTCCTAACGGGTGAAGAGGTTCTGTACTCTAAGCTTTCATACTTCAAAATGCATATTTTGAAGAATATATGAAGAGAATTGCTGAATCGATGAAAATCAAAGTTAAGATGACTAGCTTGTTTTTAGTTTTATATCTCGTTGGTGGATTCTACTGAGTGGTGAACTATTCCAAACTGTAATTTCTAAGATAGTGATTTTCTTCTCTTTTCCATCTTTCCATCTGTTCTTTCCCTCCATCTACATATCCATAATTTCCACTGAAATCCCAGCACCCGTTTTGCCATATCAGTAATGTACACCACCTTGGCTGGTGAAGATAGCTGGATACTTCCGCAAGCTGGTTGATGAAATTAACTCGTATTGATGGCTAAAACGCATCGACAAGTCTCTAGTTATGGTTGAGCTCGTAAGTTTCTGCAACATCATTTAACCAAGCAGAAAATGTCGAAGCCTCTTCTATAGAAGCTAACACGTACTATATATATTTTTCAGCAATCTATTGCTAATAAGTTTTCTAATATGTGGAGTGCTACCATCCATTCATTTCTGGACTGGGACTGGTTCCTGTTCTTATTTACGTATTAGTCTACATGGACATTCGACTAGCTTCTTCAAAATTCATATTGTGGGTACCTTGCATCTTTTTTTGCTGAAATGGATAATTGTGATTGGTCTTATGTCAAACTCAAACTTAACTAGGAAAATATCCTTCTTTCTTTTCTGAAGTGGGAGTGGTGTGTGGTGTCCCACTTAAAAGACAGAAATATCTGAACTAGGAAGGAAGGATTCTTCAATGTTTCCTTATCCATAGCTTCAGAATCTGGCCACCATTTTATTATCATATCATATCGATAAGAAACTAGAGAAGCCGTGGAAGATATGTCAGTTTCTCTACTCCCAATTGATCATCTTTCAATGCCAAAAGCTTTCCAAATTCACGCCAGCTACTTCAATCCTTCCACAACCATCTCAAGGTACTTCTTTCTCCTGCAAAGTGTCGATAATGATGATGATTCTATTTTAAAAAAATAATAATAATCAAGCATCTGTTCCAAATGAAACTGATACTTAGTTTCCTAAGCAAAACAACTTGCTTTTGTTTTGTCTCTACCTCATCTGAAGCCCTCTACCAAGTGAGTAAGTCGCTTTTCTCTCTCTTAAACATGATGTTTCTAGTTTGGATGAAAATGGAACTTGGTCACAGATTTAGTTAACGTAACCAAGTAAGTTTGATTTCAAGATGTAGGCACAAATGCTTCCCAGTCAGATGTTGTGATAGAAGAAGGGAAGGGAGTGCAAGAACAAAGAAGAATTACTATGAGTTGCTGGGAGTTTCAGTTGATTCCAGCACCCAGAAAATTAAAGAGGCTTATAGGAAGTTACAAAAGAAATATCACCCTGATATTTCTGGACATAAGGTGTTTTCAATGAACCATTACTAATTTCTAAATTACTAACACCACCAGTATTAGCAAAATATGATGCTTCCATCCTAATGAACCCTTTTTGAATCTCTCTTTAGGGCCATGAGTACGCTCTGATGCTGAATGAAGCCTATAATGTCCTGATGACAGATGATCTTAGGACAAAGTATGATGCTTCCATTGGTCATATGACAGTGCAGATTGGGAAAAACAACTATGTTAATGTCATGGGTTCCAGCTCATGGAAAGGGCCATTGAGACCCCAAGCTCTGTTTGTTGATGAAAATGCATGCATAGGTCAATCTTACAGCCCCCACGCACTTACAAATGCACGAAACACAACTAATTAGCTAGTAATCTTCACTTTTTTTTTCTTTTTCTATTTTTTGTTCTGCATGTGATCAGCTTCTAAATCAAAATAGTCTACTCTACAGGGTGCAGAGAATGTGTGCACCATGCTAGCAACACATTCATCCTGGATGAATCAATTGGTTGCGCACGAGTAAAAACTCAATATGGAGATGACGACCAAAAAGTAGAGGTAAACAAAGCGTGATCTTGTCGAGGAGACCATAAGACAATTTTAACAACATGATATGTTCTGTGTTTCCTGTCACAGCTATTTTGTCAGTACTTTGTGTGTAAATGAGTCAAGGAAATGATGAGGAAGTTAACTTGCAGGTATCAGTTGAATCATGTCCTGTGAACTGCATCTACTGGGTGGATAGGGAAGAATTGGCACTTCTTGAGTTCCTAATTCAACCACAACTAAAGCAAGGTTATGGTGTATTTGGGCAAGGCTGGGAAAAAACTACTAATGTTTTCATGGCAGCAAAGACATTGAGCAAGCAGTTGAGACAGCAGGCTGAACAAAATCACAACAATGGTAAGTGCAAGTCATACTGCTTCTACAGTTGAAAGGAACAATTGCGACCATCAAGATGATTTCACCTTCAAATTCTTTCTTCTAAATGATTTTTACTAAACAAGGTTCATGGCAATTGCAGTGCGAACAACTGTAGAGGAAGAAACCCCTGCTCAAGCTGAGGCTCGTGCCAATGGTAGCTTGAAAATCAAGATGGAGAGCTTCTCAAAAATCTGGGAATCTTTGAAAGGAATTTTTGGTTAAAATAGTTCATTTGGGATCACATCAGAAAATATGGAACTTTCCTAGTTATGCTTCTTTGGATACTCCTTTAAGATGTTTACGAAGTCAAAAAAGAGAAGAAAAAAGAAACTGTACATGAATTTTTTTAGTTTGAAATTTGTAATTTTAGATGGTGAATCAAATAGCAATAGATGCAGTTCAGGTGTCCTCTTGAATGAGGGATTAACTAGAATTGCTCAGAGTTTTACTATGCAATTTTATAGTGAAACGTTCAGTATTTTTTTTTAATTTTTTTTATTTTTTTATCAAATTATTTTTTTTTATTTTTACTTTTTTTCTATTTTTTTCTCTTTTTCTCTTTTTATTTTTTTTGTTTTTATTTTTTTAGTTTTCTATTGTCTTTATGGGTTTTTTTTTGCTTTTTTTTTTAATGTGTTTTTCTTTTAATGAATTTTTTTTGTTTAATTTAATTTGTTAATGTTAATTTTTTTATTTAGTTATCAAATTTTCATAACACGGATCCCGGATTTGACGGGTTAACCTGATTTGACAAGTTAACCCAAATTTTTTTCTTTTCTTTTTAATTAATTGTAACATATACTAAAACAGATCAGTGTTTTACTGTGAACTGCATAGTGCAGTCTACAGTAGAACACTGATCCGTTTTTGGTTTTTTTTAAGTTGTCTTATTTTTTTAGCTGTTTTTTATGCATTTCGGGATTTTTTTGGCTTCTTTCTTTATTTTTTTTCTTCTAACAAAAGTTTTGTGTTTAATTTGGTTTATTAATGTTAATTTTTTTATTTAGTTATCAGACTTTCATGACACGTTTTCCGGATTTAACGGGTTAACCTGATTTGACAAGTTAACCCAGAAATATATTTTTTTTGCTTTTTTTCTTTTTCATTTAGTTTAGTTTGTTAATGTTAAATTTCTTTCTATTTAGTTATCAGACTTTCATGACACATATCTCGAGTTTCACGGGTTAACCTGGTTTCACGAGTGAACCCAGTTAATTCTGGGTTGACCCGTCAATTTTTTTTTGTTTTTTATTTTCATAATTTTTTTGATTAATTTGTTTTGTTAATGTTAAATTTTTTTATTTAGTTATCAGACTTTCATGACACAAATCCTAGGTTTAACGGGTTAATATGGTTTGACGAGTTAACCCGGATTTTTTTAAATTTTTTTTGATTAATTTTTTCCGTTTAGTTTAGTTTGTTAATGTTCACTTTTTTTTATTTAGTTACCAGACATTCATGACACGGATCCTGGGTTTAACGGGTTAACCTGATTTGACGAGTTAACCTGTAATTTTTTTTTGTTTTTTTTGTTTTTAATTATTTTTTTTCGTTTAGTTGAGAGAGAGAGAGCGAGAGAGAGAGAAGGGTGGTCGGATTCCAGCGGTAAAAAAAAAAGTTGTCGTTAGTACCGATTTAGACTATCAAAATAAAAAAATTTTGTGTTAAATTGTTTCATTTGATACGAGGAGTTTATATTAGGTGTTTTTGTAACTTAAAAGTTTGTGAAAAAATATATCTGAACTCGTGTTAATTTTTGATTTCGTGTCGAGTTTGATTTTTGGAGCAGTTTTTTAAGATTATGAATGAGTTTGTCATGATTTCTACGGTATTTTAGATAAATATATTGCAAAAATCTATATATATAATTTTTTATAAAAAAATAAACATATTTAACCCGCATCAGAGCTAGGGTCTCTCTAATCATTGTGTCATATATACTTCCTTCTAGGCATTTCCTCAGCAACCTCTTTCTCTCTGTGTGGATTACTGAAAACATGACTAAATACGGAATCATCCCAACAGAAGCACACCCATCATCAGACTCGCAAATTATTTCAAATATAAAGGGTAGGATCTCATCAACCCTAGCTACAACAAGATCATGGAAAGAAATGATCCAACCACAATCTCCCTGTCTTCCCACCACATTTATAGAATACGGTCGCAGAATCAAAATGAATGCTGGGTATTTTCGCATGAACTATGTTATCATCATCTTGTTTCTTCTCTTCCTCAGCTTGCTGTAGCACCCCATATCCTTGATCGTCCTTGTAGCCACGATGACTGCATGGTCATTCTTGTATCTTGTACAAGACTATCCCTTGATGATTTCCAGCCCTTGTCATCTCAGATGATGCTGCCATGATTTTCTTGTTGGTGTTCAGAAACTCTGATGACCGGATCACTGTGGATCATTAAACTGGTTTTGGATCAATAACCTCGTCCCGTACCGGCGATGGTAATATAATTATTGTCTTGTTTCAATTTCTTTTTTATATTGGTACATCAAAACTATAAAAAAATAATAATAATTTGAAACAAAAAAAAATTAAAAAAACAGCAAGACACTTAATTCAACTGCAGTGTCAAACATGCCCGAAACTGTTCTACTTCTATCACTAAATAAGTAAAAATTCTCTTTTTTTGCTGTCATCTGCAGTTCATTTTCTAATTCCAAACGTCAATCAACGAAATACATTCAAGCTATAATCTTGAGAAGAAATTAAGTTTTGTTTTTGAATTTAGATGAATTAACTGATCCTAATTAAGTACAGAAACTATTGAGCAAGTATTTAGATACTAATAACATGAAGAGTAAACAACACACCTTTAACTTTTGATAAATGTATAAACAGCAAACGTTATTTGATAAATGCACAATTACCAACAGCAACAAATTCAACTAGAGTTATTCTCTCAACAATCCAAATGCAAACCACAACCAAAACAACTTAAACTCAAATTGAGGCCAAACTCCTCCGGATAATGGATCTGACTCTGGTGATATGGCCAGGAGTCGTCCAATACAATCTCCATGGATGCAATCAATCGAGATGGTTCATTAAATAAAATCTTCATGCATGTACACACAAAGGAACTTACCATTGCCATGAGCAGCCTGCTTATGCAAATTAATCAGTGAGAAATTGACCCGGTTAATTATCTGCCACCAGAGCCTTGTTTCCACCAAAGGTCGTCTGCTGGCATAATATCCATCAATAGTAGAGAACAAAAAATCAAAGTACAAGTTCCAGGGATCACTTCAGTGTTGGCAACATTTCACGTTCTTGTACATGAAATGGTTACAATTAACGAGGTTACATTCACACCTACACGTAAATACTAGTACTATTACCCCACCTGTCCTCCTTGCGTTTACCATTTTCTGTCAAAGTGACGTACAATGCTGCTTCAGTGAAAATTCTGCAGAATGTCTTAGATCCATTGTGGTCTAAAATATGCCATGCGTTCCTGTCTTGATTCCAATCCAAGTGAAGGTAGAAAAATTGAATGGAGAAAAAAAAAAAGACAAGAAAAAGAAAAATGCAAGAAAGCCTGCCACATTTGAACAAGCGTTTTATTGTTTTCTTATGAAATAATACCTCCAAGGATCAAGAATTCAGATTCAGCCACACCAGATGAAGACGGGATGAAGGCATCTGGACTTGAAGTTAGGACAAAACAGTGTGTTCCGACAATGATGTGGAGAGGGAAGAATTTGGACACACAGCGCTATTTTATTTTAACAGCTATAGGACTGAGGGAACCATTTTGTCAACAGGTTATGCTTTATTTTGATAAATAACATGAAGAGGCCATAGCTTGGTATATGCATCATTGCCACGAGTAAGTACCTGTACATCCATACACAAACAGAAAGGAATCAGATACACTTGTTCTTTGAAGCTCAGGCATGTTCTCTTAATTTAATCAGGCAGAGGAGACAATAAAAGGAAGAAAAGAAGTTCTGATAAGAGTAGCCTTCTGCAGAAAAGGAAGTCATAGGGTGCACAACTTGCTTAGAAATAGTATCCTGGACTATGATATTTGAATCTTACTAAATTTTCTCTGAGAATTAACTAAATATAATTTGCTCAAACTTGTAATACAAAAATCCATATTTATTATAAGAACCTTGGACGAGATACAAGGAAAACTAGAACTACTAATATCTTCAGTTTCAAAAAAAAAAAGAAGAAGCAATTATGACATAGGATGGGTGTAGATCACTGCAGAAGGATAACTCCTTGAAACCACCAACATGTGAATGCATCAAGACATGGATATCATCTTTTTCTTTCAAGTATATCTAAGATTTATTTTATAGGGAAAATTAAGCTGAAAACTTTGCAAGGAATACATTGGATAAAATCTATCATAGCAGAACAGTAATGAGATATCCTAGGAACAAACCATAATGGGGCATATGAAGAGGACAAGTCAAGAAATGGGTATGGCCACCTGAAGGAAACAGAAGACCACTATTGATGAGTGATACAAATACGAACAAAAATGTTAAAGAAAAAAGAGAAACATAAATTACCAAATTGATACACAAGCATGCACAATCCACTGGAAAATGACAAAAAAACCAGTCCACAGAATGAAGTAAGAAACCCGAAACCAAGGGAATGGCTGAAAATGAGCAAGTAGAGCTAATCAATGATTATTTCAAAGGGAAATACTGAAAAGAGGGCAGAGGGAAGGACACAATATTAATTTACCAAGCAATTCAAAGCTGTGTCCCCGAGAAGTAAGACAGCATTGAGTGTATGCATATTCACTGTTAACTGACATGAAGAAAAACATGGACTTTTCAGATATAGAGGAGCACAAGCAGCACAGTGAACAACATATTGACAAACAAGAAGCAGCAGCAGCAACAACAACAACAACATAAAAAAGAGTTGATTAGAAGCTGATTCACCATAACCACGAAGCATTACAAATAATGTAACACCATGCATGTCCAATTTACTTCTCCATAAAAGAAAAGACCTAACAATGGTAGTTATAGTCAAGTCAACTAGATTGTGTATAAGTTGAGGCCTCGTCTACATGTGACCAGGATAATTTTCGTGATGGTTCACATGCTTAGCTTATATGAGAGGGGGGAGTACGACTCTAAGAGTAATAATTTCTTGGGATGAAGGCATTTTAGGGAGCAAGCATGAAGCTTTTCCTCTTAGCATCGAAGACCTTTTTGTATTCATGTACAGACCTACTATGAGGAAGAACCAAAGTAAAGACAGAGGTTGCCAAACTAAGCCAGCGAAATTAGCAACCTCTACGCAACAAGCACAAATAGGAAAAGGAAATAAGAATAGGAGTGTTTAATAACCCATGCAATCAAGCAACACATAGCCAAGTGCATTTAACCCAAGCGTGTCTCTTTGTTTGCTAACCATAATCCTACAATATTTATCTATCTCAACAATCAATAAAAACGGAAGGCAGCTAGCTTGTAAAGAGGCCTAAAAATGTGATAAGAGATCTGCAGATGATATTAGAATAACATCAGCTATTGGATTTACATATAATATATCAAATAAAAAGGAAATCTATCTTGTATCAATCTGTCTGGAAGCAATCAAGGACCAGCAGTTACTTGATTTGCTAAATACAAGAATAGATGCAAAATGATTTATCCAGGTTCAACATAAATCATAATGCTGCCAAGAACTGAAAGCAACAAATCATAATGTAAGGCGGCAAGAAAAGTATATATCTATAAGTTCTAAATGAAGTGAACTAACAGACAGAACTACAAAATAAAGAGCAAAGAAAATGCAGGTCCAGAGCTCATCTAAAACACAGAACTTACAAAATCCAGTGAGTAATCTCTCATGGTAAGAAACGGAAAAATAATGATCCAATAAATAGAATCAGTAAGCATCACTGCACCAGCAGTCATCTGTTTATTAGAGATCAAACAGAAAACTAATTAGATAACAAACAACTGCATGAAGCTATAATATTCTCATGACATGCCTCAAAGTGTTTTCAATATTTAAAAGAAAACAATCTAAGAGGAAAATTTCGAAGAGCAGAAAACTGAAGTATCAAAAGCATCTATGCCCAATAGCTGTATTAATACTAAACCTTGTCTGAAATTTAAAGTTCTGGATCAGGAAATCAGAACCCTGAAAGAGTCAATTTGTGCCCACCAATATTAAAGATCTCGGAATATGTATGAGATAAGGTTTATCAAAACCCTGCCAAGGATAAACTGCAAGATTTATTAAAAATTCATTTTTTCACAGATTATATTTTTTTCCAGCTAAACTTGCATACCTGGACCAAGGCAAGATAAAGAAGAAGAAAAGTAAAAGAATAAAGTTGTGGAGAAAATAATATAAGACCATCTGTAAAACATACAGATACCAATTAAAAAGAACAACTGAACAACAGCAACTTAGATTCATGGAAAGAGATCAAAAGGTTTAATTCACAAACTAGAGGCTAGTAGCCAACCAAGGAAACATGACATGAAGCTTGTTTATTATAGCCCTTCTCTGTATCACTAAAACTACTTGATAGTACAAAGAAATGTACCTGGAATATAACCTGAAAAAGATAACAACAAATGCTTGCAGCTTGAGAGGAATGAATTTCCTCTGGGGGTTCTGAGGATTTTCTTTTTTCCAGTTCATTTGCCCTGTCCCCATGAGGTAGAGGCATGTAATACCCTTGCTCAGTGTCTCTCCCGACATGAGGTTCATAAAATCCAGTTTTGTGATACAGGTAACATCCATAAATGGAAAGCAGTGATCCAAACTAAAAAAGAAAATGCCAAGATCATAATACATACATGGCACCAATTAAAGATTGGTGTTATTATGAATTTGATCAAAAGTTGGAGGTACTGAACAGAAGCATATAAAGAAAGCAAAATCAAACACATACCCCAAAATAAATGGTAACAGAAGTGAAAGTCCACCTGTTAAGCACCCAAAAACATTCAAACAGACAAGTTAAAATTTAAGAGCACATCTAGCAAAAAGAAAGAAATGAGAAACAGGTACTTAAAACATCAATTGCCAAAACGTAATCAAAACAAGGTCAAGGTCCTTTGAGTCCATTAAGAAAAGCTATCTGTCACTCTCTGATTGAGCTTACTGGGTATAGTAATAAAACATGACGAATCCATTACGAGAAACTTTGGCAATGAGGATCGGCAAAAGCAAAGAGAAGGAAAGAAGTCGATAAGCCAACAACCAAATAGGGTGAATTTGATTAAGACATGATCTCCACGGTTGATTGCCGCACAACGAATGAGCTACCTCTTGCTGAGTTTTTCCTTTGCATGATCCCAAACATTCATATTTCCGTATAAGGAAGAATGCTACAACCATAGGCGTAAATACCCAGATTGCACAAAGCAAGACCCTCCAGTTCAACCAGTAACTCAGGGTGGTTGTGTCGGAAGTAACCATTAGCTGCTGCATTCTGATAAAGGAATGACCACACTGTTAGTTACCCCATCAATCCAATTCCTGGTCATTAATCAATTGATTATTTCACACAATGCATGCTTGATTTCTAATTATTTCAACATCATTAATAAATGAATTGTGTGTTATTGCATCATCAAAGCACATGGATTCATTCACTTTCTCTCCTAATGGAAACATAAACTGAGATGAAGCTCATTGTTTACTTAAAACTAGTAATCAAGGCTCCTCAGTTTATTAACTTAGGAGTTGGTGCTATAATTATAAATCAATTACTAGAAGTCTAGAAGAGTAAGAAGTCCACAATCAATGAATGAAAAAAAAAAATTAAAAACTGATGTACACACGCATAACCAATTCAAGCAACCCCAGATGACAGTAAGTGTAAAAAGCAAAAGAGAAGGGTGCTTACAGAGCAAGAAAAAAGAATGCTTGGTTTTGTTTGGCTATGAACTGGAAGATAAGCAGGCTTAATACATGATATGATAATGTACTTACAATTAATATATTGACAGAAAAGAAAGAAACGTGAAGCAGTTTGGTTTTGTTTGGGGATCCAACAAGAGACTGTCTGTAAGCAAAGTTCCGGAGGCACAAAGAGAAAGAATATAATATCAGCACAGCAGACATTTCTTAGGGTGTGTTTGCCATTACATTTAAGTATTTTTTTAAAAAAATTCATTTTTTTATTTTAAATTAATATCTTTTTAATATTTTTAAATTGTTTTAATGTATAGAATTATTAATATCAAAATTAATTTTTTAAAAATAAAAAAATATTATTTCAATATATTTTAAAATAAAAATATTTTAAAAATAATTACTATTACACTTCCAAACGCAACCCCCTCTAGCAGACAGGAGCCACTTGAGTTTCTCTTGGTTACAGTGATCCCATTTTCTTTTTTGTTTTTTTCTGAACGCAGTCCCTCCCAAATCTTCTAACTTAGTCCCTCTAGTTTACCAAAACTACATAAGTAGTACTTCCCATTTTATTTATAATTCCCATATCTTTAACTTTATTTATAACATGGTCCTCTCTCAGTCCAATTACTTCATGTTCTTTTGCAATTAATTTTTTTTTATTTTTTCAAAAAATAGAAAAAAATTGAGTGAGTAAGACATGAATTTATTTTCAATTGTGGGGCCCAGATCTTAAAGGGTTCCACTCAAATTCAGAAATCTATTAAATTTATTTTCAATTGTAGGTATTAAATGTTTATGAAAGGTATAAATTAGTTTAATTAGTTAGATTCTGAATTTATTTTTTAAAAATTATTAATTTAAATTTTATAATTTTAGAATTAGTGGAGGCTTACATAATTGTTAACTTCATGGTTCATAAGATTAATTAAGGTGCGTGTAAACTGATCCGGACATTTAGATTAATTAAAAAAAACATACAAAATTGATATTAAAATTAAAAAACAAATAATAGCGATTTCTTTTAAATACTAAACTAAGAGTACAGGAATGCTAGAAAGCATTAACCCAATAAAAAATTGTCTCAAGAGAAAAATTAATTTACACTCGGTATGAAGTATGACAAAGTTACAGGAAAATAATAAAAATGTCTAATCTAAGCATGAAAGAGAAATGACTCTCTATTATACAAATTAATTAACGAGAAATGACCTTAGCCTGATTAGCATGAAAAAAAAATCCTATAAAATAATTAAATAATATAATGTGTAATAAATTGAAATAAAATTATAATACTTACAATAACTCATTAATTAATTTTTATTTTCATATGTTGTGGGGTTTTTCACAAAATTGATTTGACACTTGAAAACGATTATATAATTGTTTGGGGAAATTATTTGTGTACAAAATATCATTTAAATGCTATGTCATAATCTATATTTTCCTATGTATTTCTAAGAATATTTTTTTCCAAAAAAAGTCTTTTGATGTGATTTAGTTACTTTATCTTCATTTTATAATTATTGTCATTTTTGTTTTATTTTGTATAAGTTTTTATAATAAAAAAAATTTAGAGAATGAAGTGATGAGCAAAGAAAAAATAATTAAGATGAAAAATGACCAAATCATATGATAGGAGATTATACACGTGAGGAAAAGAAAAATAAATGGGGGTACAAGTAAAATTGAGAAAATTACCATAAAAATCCTTATTTAAGTAGAAAATAATGTAAAGATCTTTCTAATATTGTTTTTCCAGAAAATATAAATACATAGACAAAAAAAAACACAAAAAAGATGTCCTAGAAAAAAAAAAGATAAGGCAATGAAAAAAAAAAGAAATATAATAAAAGCTGTTCAATTATACAGCTTTCAACAGTAATTTATACGAACTATTCTTGAGAAATCTTCTATATTCCTATTTCGAAGAGAAGGATTATTATACCTATAGTGCTAGTTTTAATTCTATGTTTTTGTAACTTTTCTGTCTAACAGATAACCTTTTAAAAAATAAGAAGCATAACTTACTATTTATAGAGAAATCTGAAAAATCCTATAAATTAGAAAAATATCAATTTCCTCTGAATAATATCCATATATTAATTCAGGACAATTTTAGAAATTAACTCAATCAAGTTCTTACTTGATTTTTCTAGGTCTAGAAATATAATCCTTATATTAATTATATTCTTAGTCTTAAATTTTTAAAATATATTTTAATAAAGTCGTATTTAATTAAATCATCTCAATTTAATTTCTAA
>Ga0325410_1005712_pt1 | contig 13716 bp, 8 predicted proteins | sample PopdelMetagenome_16_FD_206182 | JGI IMG/M metagenome (GOLD analysis project Ga0325410, IMG submission 206182) | Populus deltoides microbial communities from Bellville, Georgia, United States - Xylem-PdIQD-R3 | ecosystem: Host-associated > Plants > Phyllosphere > Stem > Wood/Secondary xylem... | reverse complement strand
CCCGGACCGTTGATTTTATTTAATTCAGATAGTGTTTTTTCTTTAATTGTGGTAGTAGATATTTTTTAATTTTTTTATTTAAAATATATTAAAATAATATTTTTTTTAAATACCAAAAACAATAACTTGAAGCAAAAAAAAAGATAATTTTTTTAAAAGAGCACGTTTTACCGTAAAAACAAACACTATTATGTCTGAAATTTTAGTGCTGGTGCTTTTCAATTATATTAGTTTTCTATTTAAAAATATATTAAATTAATTTTTTTAGGTTTTTTTTTTATTTTTAATATATATTGATATATTTAAAAATATTAAAATATTATTAATTTAATATTTCTTAAGCTAAAAATAATTTTGAAAAGTATATGAAAGTAGAAACAGAAGCAAAACATCATCCAAATTAGTGGTTAGATTTTTTTTTTCCTGAAAATTGTTAGTTATTTTTCCTTATAAAGAAAAGTAAACCGTTGATTCTAAAATAAATTGTTCAAATTCACTTCCAATGACGGTATCATGTTACTCCAAACTTGAGAGGAGTCAAATCCCTAGAAATTAAATCATCATTATTCAACAATCCAATGACGGGTGATCTCCCACTTACGGTGGGTGATTCTTGGAGAGTTTTTCACTGAGCGAGCGTGAATATTGCTGATGATAGCTATGATTTAGTGCTTTATTTTAAATAATTGTTTAAAAATAAAAATATATATTTTAGAATTTTAGAGATCAAATTAAAGTTTTTTGTGCTTTTTGAATAGTAAAAATAAAAAAGTATTTAGTTTTATAAAACCATAATAAATAAAATACTGTAGGGAAAAAATTAAAAAAAAAAGAGAGAGTAAGTTTGATAACTATCAATTACATCATAGAGCACAATCCACAATGCAGTTGTTTATAGTTGTATTTTAGTTTCTTTTTAAATTAATTTTATTTGAATGAGCTTTTCATATAATCATAAAAAGCATAAAATTGGATATAAAGAGCAACCCCAACGAGCCCCTTAGAAAAAGTACAAACTACCCTTCCCGCCAAATCTTTTTTCTGTTACACACAACAGGTAAAAATGCACAGAAACAACTAAAATCAACCATGATATAAACAAACCGGACGGGGACTCCCTCCCTTCAACTCTTTCTCGTTAACACTTCCATGGCACCTTTCAAGAACCTTTTCGCCACTTCCATTAACATCTCAAGAACCCTATCTTTCCCTTTACCAAGATCAAGAACCCACCGTTTAGCCATTGCCCTTCTCCTTCTTTCGTTATTCTTCTTCTCCTCTACATCACTAACCAACCAATTGCCGTCTTTTTTAACTGCATCTTCTCTTGCTTCTAGCATTCTTTTTGCGGCAAACTATATTTCTCCTTTCTCTTCGATCACATCTTCAAGAACATGTTTAGTCTCTGACTCAACCGATAACTGCACACTCTCTTCTGTTACTGCAATGGAGAGAACTCGCATGAATCCAAGAAAAGAAGAAGAAATTGATGATGTTATTGCAGGCCTTAGTTCTTGCGATATATTTAATGGGAACTGGGTTATTGATGATTCTGATCCTATTTACCAACCTGGGTCTTGCCCTCTTTTAGATGATGCCTTCAACTGTTTCAATAACGGAAGGCCTGACTTGGACTATCTTCGATATCGATGGAAACCTCATGGATGCCACATTCCAAGGTCTAAAGACAGATTCACTTGGTTTCTTTTAATTTTCACATGAGTTGTGCTTTTCTGTATGTGAGTATTATTGTGGGTTTGTTGGATTGTGCAGGTTTGATGGGAGACAGATGTTGCGAATGTTGAGAGGGAAGAGAATGGTGTTTGTGGGGGACTCGTTGAATAGGAATATGTGGCAATCTTTGGTATGTGCATTGAGAGAATCAGTGGAGAATAAGAGCAGAATCTTTGAAATTGAGGGTCGGCGAGAGTTCAGGACTAGAGGCTTCTACTCTTTCAACTTCGTAGTGAGTTAAAGAAAATCTAGTTTTGTTAATTCTATCAGTTAATTGCTGTTGGTTGTACTACTATCATTCATGTCCCCTTCAGTCCTGTTAGGCTCTCCATGCATTGCTCACAATGGCTCCTGTAATTAATTCATCCATTTCTGATTGCCAGAGACCTCCTCTATGCTCAATCTCTTTTGTTAGTGATTAAGGTAACACATCTGAATAATGGGGTTTATCATTAGCACCACAGTAATCAGGTCATTACAGAATCTCCTAGTAAGCAAATCTATCTCTAAGTGTTTATTATAACTGGAAATGTCAGCACACTTCATTGGAACCGTGTCCAAATCTGCATGTTCTGGTGGGTTAATTTAAGATGCAAAGCCTGCAATATTGCATCTGCAAAACCATGGGCTTATCCTCACCAATACTCTTTACTCTGGCTTACAATCATCCAACCACAAATCCCTCCTACTGTGTTTTTCGACTTCTATAAAATGCTGTAGAAAGTCGAAAGAAGTTTTGAAGTTGCAGAGTTAAACATCTGACTGTGCTCTTCCTATGATGCAGGATCATAATTGCTCAATAGACTTTGTAAAATCGCCATTCCTTGTTCAAGAATGGCGAAGCTCAGACAGGCGTGGAAATCGAAGAGAAAGACTCAGGCTTGACATGATCCAAACCCCTTCTTTCAATTACCATGATGCTGATATAATCATCTTCAACACCGGTCACTGGTGGACGCACCAGAAAACATACAGAGGGTAAGCTCTCCATTAATTTCAAGATTTCGCATGATTTATAAGCAAATTCGTAACCCTAAACCCTCTAAAGTCATCATCATAATCAACATTTTATTACCTTTACCATTGAAAATTAATATGCTAATAATATTTTGTCATTTTATATTCCAGCAAAAATTACTTCCAAGAAGGCAGGAAAGTCTATAACAGGCTAGAAGTAAATGAAGCTTATAAGAAAGCTTTATGGACATGGGCAAAATGGGTTGATTCTAACATCAACAGAAGCCATACCAGGGTCTTCTTCGGTGGATACTCGGCTTCTCACTTCAGGTAAACAAGAAAATACAACTGCAAATTATTCCTGCTACCACCCTTGGTTTCACAAATCTTGTACATTAGTTGATCAAGTGTCTTACATGGTAACACTGCTAATTCTGATTTTTCCATATCAGGCTTATCGAATTTTCTTTTTGTGGCATGGCAGGAAAGGGAAATGGGATTCAGGTGGGCATTGTCATGAAGAGAGGCAGCCTGTTACAAACGACACTCTACTTAAACCATATCCATTGATGATGAAGATTCTCGAATCTGTTATATCAGAGATGAAGACGCCAGTTTTTTACCTCAACATTACCAGAATGACAGGGTACAGAAAAGATGGGCATCCTTCGGTTTACCGGAAACCTAATGTCCATCAAAGAATTCCTGGGATTATCCAAGATTGCAGCCATTGGTGTCTTCCCGGTGTTCCAGACTCCTGGAATGAGCTTTTCTACGCCACTTACCTTTTATCACATCATGATTTGTCAAGCAACCACTAGACCGACACTTGTGGTAGTTCATGTTGTCCAACTGATAAATAGTGTAAAAATTCAAATGTCTTACACAATCTTGTAGCAGTTAAACCGTGACCCTTGTAGATAGAGAAGATGAAATGCGAAAGAAAGCTTGAAGTTGATTGTTTTTAAGCTTTACTTTCTCGAACTTGTTAAAAAAAACATTATTCCTTTATTAGACAACAGGTGTGAACACCAACACAACAGTAAAGACCTTAATAACCGGCACAATTTCTTTAGAGTGGTGGACTTTAGAGTGTGTTCACTGTCCGACTAGAATCCCACCAAATGGAAGGCATTGGCCTGGGATAATAATCGACTGTCCTTTCCATCCTGCTCTATAGGCATTGAAGATTTAAATCCTACCATTTATTGCATATCATTTTCAGTTATCAGTAGGAGCAACGCATGAAACGTTCTAAGGGTTTTTAACCTTCGCTCTCAAAGTATTTGATAAGAACAATGATTGTGCATGATCTCTAAACAATCGAGTATTACATAGGTTCCAGAAGGAAACTTGTATATTTGCTTGTGCTTGATTTGAGGGAGCCTGAGAGTGCGTGGGTTAATAATCTATGAGTTTGCAAGGTACAAAACGCTGGTTACTAACATCACGGCCATGGCGAGGCAGTCCCCTGAGAATTTGGGTCATCTGTGTCGTGAAGATTGGCATGAGGAATGTTTTATGACCTGCCATGCTGGCTGCAAGTTGCAAAGGAAGGGCAGAGATGGCCACATGGTTTCACACTTTTTAATGTCATTTGGATGCTTTACTTTTCATTATAATTAATTTAATGACAATTAATGTGATTGGATTTTTATTTTTATTAATATAAATGTTTGGGATAATTTATGTTTATTTTGACTAATTTTACAAGTTCTAAAATTAACAATCATATAAATCTTAAGTTACCATTAGGAGTTTTCTATTTTACTTGTACAAGTCCATAACAAATCTTTTGAATCAAAGATGAAGAATTATTTGGTTTGTCTTAAACCAAAGGATTTTTTTTTTGGCATTCACTTCATTATTATTTTCTTTAAAGACGATATTTTTCTTTTTCCTTTTTATTTTTTTGTCGTCATACTTCTTTCCAAAATAATTTAGTACACCATGCTCAAAAAAGTTATTGCAATGAGTTCCCTAAATGTCAAATTTTATATTTTATTTTTATTCAGTGGATTTTTTTTACGAGTATGTACTATGTATGCAGTGGTTTGCAATGAAGCCATGTTAGCTGGTTTGTTTTTTCTTATCCATAAATGCTTCAACATCTCTTGAATTTTCTCAAGGATTAGCAAGTACCCGCGCTTTATACCTCCACAGAACGAGCGTTTCCTGAGATACGCATTTCATTGATAAAATACAAAACTAGATGCTTAATTAGAAGACTTTAGAAAGTTCATGCACTTGTCTTGTAGCAGAAAAACTTCATAGACTGATCAGTGGAATAAGAGAATTGGTTTTATAAAATGGAGCTCAAGTGATGATCTCAGTTGAACCAGAGTTCACATTTTATGTATTTATAGTCTGAACATTCATAAGCTGGCTCCTCCAATCCTCGATCTACAAGTTATGAACACTCTCATCGATTCACAAGCCAATAAATGAAGCAAATAATTAAGAATCTTATGAACATCCCAAGAAAAACACACTTGGGGATCTCCCTCGTACAATTCTAACGAAGCACAACCACTAGGTGTTTGTTCTCCACAAGCACAGCCACCATACAATTTCCCCAATCTCTCTGCACTGAATATTATCTCCCTGCTATTGGCATCAAAACCGCAAGATATCAGCAACCACTTCATTAACCAATGAATTAAATATTTGGCTTTCAAACTCCACTCCAAGTGCATATGCATCTACTTCAAAGTCCAGCCAGCTTCCATACTGACTGCTCATGTCCTTGTCTACAAGTTCATCCACCATACAGTCCCCCATCCTGCTCCATTCAGAGATCTCCTTGTATATATCTTCAGCTAGCCATTCCTTTCTTCTCACCATTGTTGTCCCTTTCACCCATGCTTTGTATCCACCGCCAACATATCGTCTGCATCTCAAATCCAAGCATTCACTTGCACAATCAAATAATACTTTCCGCTCTAGCCTAGCATCAACATCATCACTTTCAAGCATATTTTTTTTCCTTTCCAGCTGATGGAAGAGATGAGGGTTTATGATCTCGGAAGCCTGACCTAATGCCAAGTCCTGAAACATCGATTCGATATTGCATAGTATCTTCTCCACATATTGTACTTCCCACTTTCTGGATCTCACAAGGCCTGTCACAGCTAACATGTTTGAATGTTTTCTAGCCACTGTTCCAGTTGATGTTGAAGAAGCAGAATCTGATAACTCCATGTCAGCATCTACAAAGTGAACCCTCTTTGTAGAGCTCAAACTAAGAACTTCCTGGGTTTGAATGGATGAACAATGCTTGTTCCCTGAAATTATATTGCAATCATTTTAGCCTTGTTGGCATCAACTGGTACCCTTATGAAATTCTAAACGACTAAAAAATAAAAGTACATGTAATTAAAGATTAAGAAATGCACTGCCCTTGCCTTCTGTGCTGCAACAATCCATACTGTCCAAAGAGCTGCTACTTTCAGTTGAAAAAGAATGTTCAAGAACAGAGACTGGACTAGGACGTCTACAATCAAGCAGCTGTCTGGAATCATTTGATTTGCTGCTACAGTCCATCTCATCAACTCCCTGATATGCAAAAGTTGCATCAACTACCCGCACATGAAATAGTGCTAATGTTGGCAATATTAACCTTTGAAACTACGTTAACCAACCAGATTAATAACGAGAAGAGGGGGGCTCCACAAAATCTAAAATGCTAACTTCACGGCATGAGTGACTCCTATGTTAACTTTTTATAAGAAGTTTACATGACCCCTAACAATGCACTGTAAGTTACTGAAATACAGTTTTGGTCTTTTATAAGTTAAAAAACACGCAATAAATGCAGAATGATAAACCATAAGCTCGAATTTGGAACTGAGCTCCTCTCCAGACTGAAAATGGAAAACATATGAAGCCAGCAAAAGAGAAATACATAGCATGAGAAAGGAAAACAGAAATATGTGAAATTCGAATCACATAAGCAGTACCATGAAATGAACACCAGGCTGGCCCTAGTAAAGATAGCTAGACATCCGACACCTTATCATGATCTTACACGTTACATGCCAGACAAGGAGGATTGAGGTAAACTTGCTGGCCCTTGGCACACACTACTTCAAGAAAGCAATATCTGTAGAATTTTCTCATTTTGAGATTCATAGCAGCGGCATTTAAAATATGCACCTAAAACCATTTTTATCATATACTGAAAACTAAACAAAATTTCTTGTGCCCAGCAAGATATCTTCATTAAACTTTTACACACACACATAATTGGTAATGTTGGACTTTCTTTTTATAGGAAATTCAGAAATGTGCACCTGAAAAATGTGTTTCAATCTGAGAGCTGCAGGATCAGTGAAGAATAAGGAAGAGGGAGAATCATAGCAGCTATCTGATTTATCTATGCATGAGACACTTTGATCCTTGTTATCATGTAACCTTGGTGCAGCGCCGCCTGAACTAAAAGTGGATATAGAACTAGAAGACTCGACACCTTTAGTCAATTCCCTTAACTTTTGTTCCAAAAGAGAACTCAAAGCATCCCCTCCAATCACATTATATCCCACTGAAGATAGCTTCATACTATCTGTGTCAAGCAACAATCTCTTGCTACAATTATCCATACAAGAATCACTATTTTTCTGTACAACCTGAGTAGGTGTTTCTGAACCAGGCATAGACCGTGTCAAGGGGGCTGTGAATGTAAACGAGACAACATCCATGCCTTTCCTTTTGCTTTCTTCTGCCCAACTAAAGGGCCTGTCAATAACTGGAGTAGGTTCAACAGCCTTCCGATTTCTGTCAATCAGCTTGTTATCAACAACCTGGTTTTTCTCAACATGCAAATTTCCATCAATTGATCGCTTCTTCCTGGGATTATTCGCCGTACCATAGTTAGAATTCCCCTTCTTGCCTTCTCTCAAATCCAGGTCCAGCTTCCTGGATCCATTTTTGGAACCAAAAGGCTTACCGGAAGTTTTGTGCCTCACAGGAGGATTCCCAGACAGAACTCTTTTACCCTGCAGGTTGGAAACCAAGGGCTTTAAAGGCAATTTGTCTTTATCCATTATGCAATTTTGTTTCTGGTTATTCTGCCTAAGCACACCAGATGTATTCTGTACTGGAGATCTTTTTTGCAAACTCTTTTGGACATTAGGTTGGCACTTGAAGGACTGGCTTGATGAAACCTCTCTCAGTTCTTTCTGGCCTACAAAGCCTTGACTGCTACTTGAATTCAAACCTTCTCTTCTCTGAACATTGACCTTTGCTTGGATTGCAAGTGAGATAGACTTTCCCTTGGTCTTTGAACTAGAAGAACCTTCATCAGTTTCAGAAAAAGCCCTGCAAGATGTATCATCTGATCCATTCCAGCTTTTGTTCAAAGACTGCCCCTTTAGATGCTTGGCAGCATTTGACTCAACTGGTCTTCGAGAAGTTTCTGCAAGTCTCAAAGTTTTATGAGAAACTTCCACTTTCTCTTTTGGTTCTCGAGTTCTCAAGGCTGCTGAAGAGGACCCAGCCAGAGGCATTTTCTGAGCAACCTCCAGTTTTTCTTTAAGATCCCGAACTTTCAGTGGTACTGAAGAAGACCCAACAGCAGGCATTTTGGGTTTGGCTGCTGCTTGGGGACCCGGCTCAATAATTTTTGCAGCTGCTTCCATTATGTGAGCAGCAGTTTTGTTCGGAATGAAACCAGGACTCTTGATTGGAGATAAAAGTTTATGGTGGGTAATTGGAATTGATTTGGCCGACTTAGGAGGCAGGATTTCAGTTTTAAACTTTTCAATAGGCCTGCTCAGGACCTTATGAGACTTAGACTCCTCAAAGTTTCTAGGAGGGCGATCCTCCTTATCAACCAGATTTCCTGAGTATGCGATTTGATGATCCTGGTAGTAATCAAAATTTCTCCTGCCATGAGAAGCATCTCGAAGAGATTGAGTGTCAAAAAAAGGTGTGGAATTGGGCTCTGATAAATTAGATGTTGGCATGGAGTCCAATCCCATGAGCCTGGCTACTACCCCAGGGGCCCTAGCTCCATATCCATCATCATCAGTTACCGATGAAGCACAGCTATAATCACTGCCCCCTCTAATACCCGACCCTGCTCCATTTTCATCATCATCCATCTGAAAATGTAATTACAACTATTAGATACATCATCATCTCAAAAAATCGAATAACAAGATAAACAACAAAAGATTAACGAATGGCCTTTAAGTCCACAGCCCACCAGATGAAGCCGAGTCATTGGCAAGCTCCCATCACTTCTCTTTCCTTGTTTTGAACGCTCTACAAAGAGTCAGATGAAGCCGAGTCATTGGCAAATCCATAACCAACCATAGAAGAGACTAGTCTATACATGAAGATGTAGGATGTAAGGAAAGAGAAACTTATACCTGGTAAATCTGACTTGCTTGAAAACAACTTTTTCCTAGATTTTGCAGTCCAATCAAACAACTGAAAAAAACCACCCACGTATCCTCCACTTTTAGAACCTTCTTTCTCAATTCCCATTTTCTTAATACAAAAAGATCAATCCCTCTTCAGCATCTATAAGTGGAAAAAAATAGAAGGCTTCACCTGCAATTTGATGAGATTGAAACATGGTTTAATCCCCAACTAAATTGCATTCATTAATGCTTTCCACGAATAATTTACACTTTCATATAGACACTTCAAATCATAGGAAAAGGTAAAACTCATTAAACAAGTGAGAAATAAAATTAAGATTAAGGAAGCTCATTCATATAGCAATAAAATTACTAAATCTTAAAACTAAAATTCATATTTGGTTATAATTATCCATAACAGTCCATTTATATAAACCTATGTTTCTGAACTAAGACCTAGATATTTCAAGCAAATGGTACACTGTTCTAGCTTAGATTCAAATTTCAATGAGCTGCAATTTTCTCAGCAAAAACATACCATCGTATCAAAGATTAGGACTTTCAGCTAAATAAATAGAACCCACGAAACACTTTCACTGGTTATGTTCAACACATAGTCTATAATCTCCTAATTCAATCTAATTATAACAAAAGATGCTATAAAGATTAAGACTTTAGATTAACCAAACAAAACCCAGAGATTATTTTCACTTATTATCTTAAAAAAAATTCCTGACCCAATCCAATTATATCTAAAAGGGTCTCCAGAGTTTGAAACTTGAAAAAAAAAAAAACTTTACATGAAAGCAACGAGGGAGTGATGATGTATATCAGCTAAAAGTCCTTGCACCCTTCTGTTCCCTTCTTCAAAAGCAAGCAAATCTCCTGAGAGTGTAGGGTTGCAGTGAGAGAGAGAAGTCACGAATGATTTTGCAGAGATTAATGGGAGACTGGGAGAGTGAAAGGTTGTGTCTTTCTCATCGGTGGTGGGTGTAGTTCAAATGCAATAAATGGACAGAGAACTTCAATAGCATTAGCTTATGTTATTTTTTAAAAAAAAAACAATTATTATTGTTGTTGTTGCTGCTGTTGTTATTATTTGAATGGTTAAAAAAATAAAAAATAAAGTTATAACGTCTCTTTTTTTCGGGGAGGGAGTGATTTCAAATTTCTAAACGGGCAACTCAGTTTGAGTGACTCATCATTTGAAGGCTCTGATAAAGTTATAAGCAGATGTACAGGATAAGTAAAGTATTCCAGTGATCAATAGAGAAGTGGCTCCTTAAAACACGTGCCAGTCGGGGAATGTTGGTGTAGAGAAAACGTATGCACTGAGAGGGGACGCCGACAAGGTTTCGAAAAGTCAAGTACTGGAAGACGGATCTGAAATAGGGGGCTCCAGATCCATCAAGGCGGGGTGAATTATCGTATGTTGCTCGTATATTTACCTCGTGACATGTTTTTTGAGGGATGCGTCGGTTCACATGTTGGTTTATTTTCTGTATTGCCATTTCGGATACAATGAAAGAGATAATTATTTTCCAATATTTGTTCATAACTAGAGTTTGTCCGTTTCTTGTTGAGGTGGAGAGATTTGATATTTGTTTTTTTCTTTTGAACATGAAATGAAGCTCGAAATCTTCTTCCTTGAACGTGAAAAAAAAAATAGAGATATTGGCCGAATATTTAAAATTCAAAACGAGAAATACTTAATCTTGCTATTTTAAAAATTTCACAGGTGTTTAAACTGATTGAATTGGTTTATAAAACCTGTAGTGGATGTTTTAAGGTTAAATTATTATTTTACAAGGTTTATTTGTACTCGTATTATTTTTAATTTAAATATATGTATTTTATTTTGTTAGTATGTATGTAAAAACTTTGATTTAAAACCAAATAAAAGTCTGAATGTATTCAGATTTATAGATTTTTATATTTTCATATGTTCGCGTGAATATAAACTAAAGATATATTTTTTAATTGTTGAGTTTTTAGACAACACGAACCACACACAAACGAATGGAATGTTAAAATGAGCATGAAACTATGCGGGAGGATTAATAATATTAACAAGTTCAGGCTCGAGTATGAGAGCAAGTAAAGAGTAAAGATAGCGGGATTGCAAGATTAACGTGCCTAATTACCCATCAACACTTCAGTAGTTAATGGTAAGTTTTTTTTTAATATTGAAAAGTAAACACTACAATATTTTAAAAACTTTTGATTGAAAAATATATTAAAATAATATATATTTTTTAAAATTTATTTCTAACATCACAAATTAAAAAATATATATACACACCCATACAAAAACACTTTGAAACGCTGAGACAAACACCCCGGATTTGGGGCTGCACAGTAACTGTTGGAATAAAGCAAAACAATGAAATTTATTCCAGTCACGGCTTTCAATAAACGAAAATCTGTCTGGGACGGGTCCCATGTATTCGTGATTAAAACAAGCAAAAGCAGCTATTTATCAAGACCAAAGTCGTCTGATAATCTAAATCCGGCTGTTGATTTGAGAAATTGCATCTACACGGCTCATGTTCGTTGACTGAGGTTTGACTCTTCGTTGCTGCGACAAGACATTAAAAAATGACACGAGGGTTTATTATTATTAAATCATTCAGTGCAATTCCGATATTAAACTAGATTTTAGATTTTACGCATGCACGATACTGCGGGGTAATTTTCAAAGCTTTTACGATAATTAAAATAAATGTTTGCGAAAATTTTAATCTTGAAAGAGTAAATGTATTTTCTTAAGTTGAAGTCCTCATTCCTTGTTTATATATATTTTTTATCTTGACCAGAAATATCTTTTTATTCATACAGACATTTTCTTAATAAAAATAAATTTTATAAAAAATATAAATAGCTTAGATTAAGGAGTGGAAAAAAAAATTTTTGAAAGCAAAACTATAATTTTTTTATTGCTTTATTTTTTTAACAAAACATTTTTTACTAATTGAATATTTTTTTAAACAAAAACTTATCATAATTAAAAACTAGTTTCAAACAAAAATAAAATTTAAAATTAGATCTTCATAATTTTTTATGAGGTTGTATGAAAATAAATAAATAAATACTTAATCTATGAGAACTATATAAAAATATAACAATAAAAACATTTAATTCTCGTCATTTTTTTGTCTCCGAAGAGAAAAGCCCACAACATGATATTTTTTTTTAAAAAAACCCCAAGTATGTATTTTATATTATGATACAAAGTATTTTTTTAAAAGAGTTTTTCATTTACAAATATATTAAAATAATTTTTTTTCAGTTTTTGTTTTTATTTTTTATATTAATATATCAAAATCATTAGAAAATACCAAAAAACATCAATTTAATATTTTTTAAACCAAATATATTTTTAAATACTTTCAAATACAGTTTTAATGCAAAAACAATATGTACCCAAGAAAAATGAACATTTTTTGAGACTATTAATTTACATCTTGTCGATAAAGTCAGACCATCCAATTTGGGCGACACATTAAATCAGTTGGCTTTCAAATTGTATGTAAATATTTTTATCCTTTGCAGCAGGGCTTTTTTGAGATTGGTTTTTAAAATATATTTTCTATTAAAAATATATTAAAATAATATATTATTATTATTTTAAAATTTACTTTTAATATTAGCATGTAAAAACAAAAAAGTAATTTGAAATAAAAAAATTAAAGTTTTTTTTAAAATACAGCTGTATTGTAAAAACAAACACAGATGGAACCGTCACGTAAACGCGCATAATTACAGTTTCCCCACGCTTGGTCATGGGCTATTTCGCTTGGAAGGTTGCGATTTTAAAGTTTCCCAAGGTCTGTGTTGTTGTCACCAATCAGATACCAAGTTTCTTTGGACTATTATTTCCTACATCAAGACTATAATACCCACGACTCCGTGGACCACCCATGTTCGGACTATATTCATGGAAATTTCTTTTTTTTTTTTTCTTTTTTCTTGAGATTATATAACTTCAGCTGTCTTTTACAAGTGGTCAACGGAGGTTAAAATTTATCCCTGTGAGAAATTATCAAGGACGGATAATAGTTACCATTAAATTAATCACTAAATTATTTTTTAACATTTTATTATTTAAATTTCCCTCCTTATACCAAACACAACTTAGAAGTAAGGAATCTAATTTATTTTGAAAAACAAATCAAAGAAAAAGGAAATATCTATACCCACGCAAGCAGGCATCCCCAATCCACAAGGGTAATATTGGTAAATACCTATTTCATTACTTCCATTTTTTCCAGGTGCATACTTCCAAAATCTTAAGCCGAATAGATTAAGTTTCCAATTATCAATTGCGTATTCTTCTTTAAGCTGAGACCATATTTAGAATTATAATAAATATTATTTTTTAAAATATTTTTATTTTGAAATATATTAAAATAATTTTTTTAATATCAACATATCAAAATAATAAATGAAACAATTCGGTAAGTTGGTTGGTCATCGATCCATTGTTATCAATTCAGATAATAATGATGATAATAATGATAATAATAATAATGAATATATACTTTTCATTAATTTTACAAAAGAGGGAGCGAAAAAGGCTAAACAGACCCATAATACTTTATTTGGGTGGCCATCGATCCATTGTTATCAATTCAAATACCGGCTCGCCCGTGGATCTAAC
>Ga0325410_1005710_pt1 | contig 13718 bp, 10 predicted proteins | sample PopdelMetagenome_16_FD_206182 | JGI IMG/M metagenome (GOLD analysis project Ga0325410, IMG submission 206182) | Populus deltoides microbial communities from Bellville, Georgia, United States - Xylem-PdIQD-R3 | ecosystem: Host-associated > Plants > Phyllosphere > Stem > Wood/Secondary xylem... | reverse complement strand
TAATGCATCCAACGTGGATTCCGATTGGGTGCCTAAGTGTACGCAAGTGGATCAGACAGACTAGGTTCTCTCAATTAGATTATAAAATTCCAGCTGACCTAGCTAGCTAGAGCATCCATACTGTTGGCTTCTTGGAATCCCAATGGGCTTGCAATAGCTGGAAGGGAATTTGCATAATGTGATTTATATGCTGTTTCTTTATTTATACATAAAGAATCCAGTGTTGATTCAAATGATCATTTCCGCTAGTGTTTAAGGATCTCTTTTTTTTGGGTCAAGTCGAAAAGTAATGGAACTTAAAGTTCGTCCATGTTATTTCAAAGAAGAAAAGAGGGTGAAGCTTCGTACTTGAACATGGGGAATAGATAAAAAAAGACTAGAATAAAAATGAATAAAAGGACTGGAGAGGAGCAGGCTGGAAAAGTGTAGGGAATGAAGGGAAGGCAGCGACAAACTTGCCCATAATGTAATGTAAATCTCACATATTCCCGATCACCTTTTCCCGGCCCTAGGCTCACTTTTCTCTGGTGCTCTTGGATTACCTCCAGACCTCTTATTATTTGTTAATCAAGAAACATTATTATATTTAGCAGCACCAGAGACTTTAATTATTTCTGATCCCTCTGCATGACAAATATATAAATTAATGAACATTAGGGTTTCATATATACTCATCAACGCTTCTGCTTCCTTCCATGGTTTAACACAATGGTTAATTATCAAATGGAAGCGTTTTACAGGATTATAATAATCCCAGTTCTTTTCTAGCACTTTTTAAAAGGAAAGGATCTCAGGATTAAAATTACACATATAAAAGCCCTTCACTTACATTTTCAGCAACAAAAATATATAACGAAGTCACTAATGCCTCGAGAGTCATGGTAAGAATCTCAATTTAAGCCACTTCATTCCTTCGTCTCTCTGCTCAAGCTAGCTAGCCTCGAGCAGATTTCAACAGGCCCAAAGCCCCCGCACTTCCCAATATACCCCATCATTCATTCTATTTGTGTTACGAAACCTGTTGTATTTAGGTAAAAAAATTAAAGTTAACTTCGTAAAACTCGATGGATTAATTAATGATTTAACTCACAATTCAATTAACCTGTTTCACACTGAGTTTGATTTTTTTAATATTTTTTTAAAAGTTAATATTATTTTAATAACATTATTTTAATTCAATTTAAGTTAATTTGTATAGTTTATAACTTAGTTTTTAACCTCACTGAGTTTAATAACTTCTAGGAAATGCAAATGTCGACGAGGACCCCTTCACCGCACGTCATTATCACCCTATAAAATTGCCAGAGCTGCATCTCTGTGTTGAATCCCTTTCCCTCTTCTCAGTGGGATTAGAGGTTTACTCTTCATGTATGTGGCAGACCCTCTTTTTCATTAGATATATGATTGAATAATAAAAAATAAAATGACTATATATGCACTAAACAAAAGCTGCTATAGAATCTTAGTTTTTCTTGCCTAAGTTTTGCTATTACACAAGTGGGGAGAATAAATATTGCGAGTTTCAGGTTTGCCATTATTTCCCCCTACCTTTAGGACCTTTGCTTGCCTTTCGCCAAAACAAGGGCAGATTATGGTCAAGCAATAGAGTTCTTCAGTTATATAGTACCCTTTCTCATGCTCGCTATGTATCCAGAGACTGCAGAAACCTTCATCTAAATACGATTTCAGAGCAAAGTCAAGCTGCAAAAAGTTTCTTCTTTAAAGTGACGAACAAGGTAGGGAAACCTCCGAGAGAGAAGAAAGACGTGGTTTTTGATTTCTTTGATATGCATGCTACTTTAAAGTTGAGACCAGGAAGTGAAGAGAGAATATAACTGAGGAAAATAGACAAGTAAAGGTAAGCAAAGAGGCTTTCGTGGGTGATTCTTTCAGTAGAAAGTGAGAGGTTATGAAATCATCCCAGTTAATTTGTTAGGCTTTTCTATGGATTTTCAAGCCTAAAAAGTTACATAATGGAGCCTGGAAATCTCCACCTCCAGCATCAGTTTCAAGAACAGTTTACAGGATATTATTCTTCTTTTTCATCACAACCTGCTGAGTACAGTAAGGTTTCAAGCATCAGTGACTTGAACCCTGAAGCTGCAGGCATCATTTTGTAAGTATATTTCTCCTCTCTCGGTAGAATTCTACTTGTTTATTCTGTTTCGATACTCTACGAAACACAGATATATAAGCTTCTATATATATTTTATGGATTTTAATGGAATATATACATAGTAGTACTCAATCTTTGATGGAATGATTTTTTAAATGATGGCTGGCTACTTCCTCTACAAACTTGAGGCTTTCTCCTAGGTTTCATGCTGCAGCTTTTGATTTCTGGAATAGGGACTTGAAAAGGAAGAAATTAGGTAGTTCACTGAAAGTTAGGCAAGCTTCAACTTTATTTGCCAACTGGTTCACCTTATTAATCTTCGAAAGGCGCTTTCTCTGATACTGCAGTTAATTTTCTAGGGTTTGTGAGCATGCAGGTAATCAGAACCTAGGATGATGTTACTCAAAAAAGTCTTTATCATAATCATTTGTTTCTCTAACATGATCATGCAGAAATATTAGCAGTAATACCCACAACAACTATCTAACTGACTGCATCCCGAATTCAAGTGTGTCTTTGCCACCTGTTTCCATGACTCAAGGATTGAGTTTCTGCCACGCATCTAGTTTCAACCAACAATCTGCAGCCGGTGAATTGCTTCTGGGAAAGACCAAAGAAGAGTTCCCAGACTCTTTTTGCAAGCTGAGTGACATGATGCACACTAGCTCTAATGTAGAGGAAACAGATTTTATGTCATCAAAATACAAACACCAATATTCTCATGATCTGGTTGAAAATCAATGGTCTCCCAACAGCTTTTCTTCTCTTCAACATATTTTTTATTCTAATGCTCAAAATGCAGAAAATCTGCAGAATCTATCTGCTTGTAGAAGATATAATTTTAGCCATATCTTGCCAACTATCAAAATCTCAGAGTCAGATTTGTGTTCTTCATTAGTATCAAGTTCTTTGGACTTGAACTTACAAACCATGGATCTCTTATCAACAAGTACTTATGATGTTGACACCAGTTCTAGCCAGTCTTCAGAAAATACACTCGATCATTTCATGCGAGAACTTAAAGATAGCTCTTCAAATAGCTACAACAAAGTGGGTGTCTTCTCTACTTCATGATCTTATTAATTTCAGTATAGTTATGCCAATTGTGCCTTTACTAGTAATACCCCTTTGCATCGTTACATTACTAATGATACACCTCATTTCCAAAACTATTCAACTGAAAAGGGTCTTCTTTATTGTGAAGACATCAACATTTGAAGATGGATATGGGAGAAAAAAGAGACCTAGCAGTGTTTCTCAGTTAAATAACTTCCTTGCTGAAGCTAAGAAGAATCGGCCCGCGCCACCGTCCTGCCCAACTTTGAAGGTGATGATTTAAAGCAGTAGTAATTTCACCTTGATCAATTCAGTTTCCATTATAAAATCTAGTTTAAATGTGGAATTGGGTTTTTAACTAGGTCAGGAAGGAGAAACTAGGGGACAGGATTGCAGCTCTTCAGAGGCTGGTGGCACCTTATGGCAAGGTAATAATCAAATATGAACCTAGCTTATTCTCCTGCTAAGGAATGTCTTTAAAGAAATACATTACAATATCAATATGACCATGCTTTTTTCTTTGGCCACTTTGTAACTTGCAGACAGACACTGCCTCTGTATTGACAGAAGCAATTGGGTACATACAATTTCTGCATGACCAAGTGCAGGTGATTTATCCCTCTCGAAGTTTCAGTTCATAGTATAAACTTTCAAGCTGATAACATACTTCCTCTCTTAACTCAGCTTGATAAACTGGTGGAGTTTGTTCTTATTAATAACTTTATTTAGTCCTTGATGCCAACAGACAATGAGCGTACCGTATATGAAGTCATCAAACATCAAGCCAGCTAGAACAGCGCAAGCGGTAAGACACACTTCTCCTCTTAACTACGTACCTTATTAGATCACAAATGGCATCTACTCTCCGTTGTACCAAAAATATCTAATCTTTTTTCAAAGGAAAGGGCTGTGAACCATTATAATTATTTGATTCTATTAATTTTTTATGTGATCATCAATCTATTTTTATCAGTGTTCAAGTGAGGAAGATGGGAAGGGACAACAAAAGAGAGATCTTAGAAGTAGAGGCTTATGCCTTGTGCCCCTATCTTGTGTATCGTTCTTTAACACTTGCGATGGCGGCATCTAAAGATCCCCAAGGAAAGAATTGAAGATGGAATATGAGAAGGAAGTTTGATGACTTCATGATGGGCTCAAGGCTGCAATAAAGAAAGGTTCTCCATGTGAAATGTTTAGTTTTAGTAATGCAAAATCTGTGATTCATATATGGAATGAACAAGTATTTCTTTTATCAGTTTGTTCCTCGTAAATCTGCTTCCCTTTCAACTAATTGGAAGCCTACCTTAGTTTGATATTATGTGTGAGTCAAGGACAAATGAATCTCTGAATATCCAAGTCATTCTTCAAGGGATTGATACCAAGCTTATTTGGTCTCAGAGGTCATGCTTGCCTAGCTTTTGTGTCAGACTGTTCTTCATAACAGAGCAAATGCTTAAAAGGAAATTGAAGTCTTACATAGTATAAACTGAGAAGGGATATTCTTTTCCCTTTGGTCACTCACAGTAGACTGCTAATAGATGTTCAGATGTTTTTCCTTGATATTTTGCTTAGAGCAATAAAACACCAGGATTTATTGAAGATACATGCGTGTTAGAATGGAAAATTGGATCTTCACAAAACCTCTGATGGCTTTTTTATACATGTATTTATACATGACTTTGAACCAGAGAGCACGCAATGAAGTATCCTTCAAAACAGAAAATCACCTCAATACCGGTTATTTAAGCACCTCTCAGTATCCTACCTTTCTTCTTCACCAGAACAGCTGCATCACAGGCAAATAATATTGAAAATTATATAGCCATTAAAATTCCAACGCTAAAAAAGAACTTTTTAGCAATGTATCAGTAATGTACCATCTTCTTCTTCTTCTTCTTCTTGTCAAGATAAGCGACGAGCTCTGCTTGTTGAGCAAGTGATTCCTCGAGAGCCTGAATAAACAAGAGTAATAGATACAAATGAGAATTCTAATTTACAGTTTCAATTTTTACTAGTTTTGCTTTCATCACCATGCAATATTCATTTCCATGTGAAACTACCTTCTTAGTTGCCATAAGCTCCTGCTCCAGGCCATCAACACGGCTTAAAGCAGCACTCAGCATTTCCTCCTTTTCAGGTGGCATGGAAACGGGCTTAGCACTCAGAACACTAACTTTATCTTCCAATTCAGCCATGCGTTTCAAAACAGTCATGTAATCTGCACTAGAGATGGCAGGCGACTGGTGTTCCAGGCTCTTAACCGCTGTGTCATTACAATAGACAGGACTTGAGTAGATGGTGGCATCAGTCATCTTCCTGGGAACATTGCGTGTCACTCTAATCATGGTGACAATGCCCGTAACCAAAGCCATGACACCAGTAAAAAGTGGCGAGCTGATTGCTTGGGGAGCCTTGCAAGCATCATACTGAGTATAGCAATCTGCTTTTGCTGTTTTGCAAATCATAGAAACTTGGAAAATGTCATTAATTTGGATTTATAAGGGAAAGACAGTAGAGCTTGTAAGGCAAATTGTTCGACATTTAGCATACAGCTCGATGCCTTGATTCTCAGTTTACTCGAGCCAAATTTCTCATATCGTACGTCGCCACTTTAATGATAAAAGTTCGGAAAAACGTCCATATCATGATTTCTTACGAGGGGCATAAAATCTTTGTTTTTGGTTGAAGAATACCCTTTCATTTCCTTCATTATTTAAAAAAATAATGGTCACCTCGACATCATCCTTTCCTCTCAAAATAACCTAAGTTTACTTTTGTAGCGAAGTAAAATATTTCTCATAACTCCCCCAATTATTAGGATGTCATATTCAGTAAGCACAGAGCACACATACTGCAGAGGATCCATGGTTTGATGAGTAATCAAACTTGATTAAGAGACATGATGGTCAGCCAACCACAGAATTATTCTTTAATTTCTTGAAAATTCGAGAAACAGATAAAAATCTAAATGTAGTCAGTAACAGTTCCAGATTTCTCTATTTTTCCAGTGGGCTTGCGGATTAATTCGACAGTAAGTTCTCAGAAAGAAATAGGAAAACTACAAGTCATGAGAATCGTTATTCTAATCTCGTACTCTCCTTAGGCTCAATTAGAATTCAGTCAGAATCACCAGATTATATTTACGTAATTATATTAGTAAGTGAATATACCTTTTGAAAGAGCAAACATGTCATTGTCCACCTTTTTCCAACTCATATCCATAGATTTATCAACTACAAGGTCATAGTCCTCAAACTTGTAAGCCTGCAAGTTGAATTTTCCGATAAAAGAAAACGTGGAAAGGAAAAGGCATTAGACCTGTCACTCACTTGGCAAAGAGAAATAAAGAACAACTGGCAGATCAGAAAACAAAAATCTCTTTACTAAACAAAAAGGTGTTTTGTGGAGCCTATATAGGGTAGCATAGATTCAGACCCTTTTTAGGCTAAAAGATTTACATGAATTTTGTTAGACTGACCTTTTCAGGAACAGGAGAGGATTGTGGATGCTCTGGAGCTGACTCCACCTTAGAAGAGTCAAGTCTCTGTCAATCAAATGGCAAGTAAGTGTAGGGTTTTGATATGAACTCTGAAAACTCAAGCCATTAAGAAAGGAAACAGCTCAGAGAAAAGAAACAATTTGGCTCCCTATACATGCCAAAAGAGGCATAACCAAAAGGGGAATGGAATGGGAAATGTATATTCAATATTAGACCTTTGAGCAGCTTAGGTCATCCTCACAGATTGTTTTTTCATCAGGATATTGAGTTCCGAATTTCTTTGCACATTTGTGATCGCCATTTTGAACCATCTGCAAGTCACTGAGTCAATTAAGAATACTAACTCAACAATAAACTAAATGAGATGATCGTTTCAACTGTAGTAAAGAGAAAACGTCACAAAAAGAATTGAATATCACCTTCAGAATCTCTGGGTCATTCCAAGGGCCTTTATCAGAACGCACACAGCCTCCTTTGTCAGCACATGTGCAAGTACCTCCAAGAAACTCTGGCAACTCACTGATACAAAAGCCATTCATTGTGATCGAAGGGGAGAAAAGGAAAATTAAAAAAAAAAAAGGCTAGGAAAAAGAGTAAATACATTTGTGAAGACTAAAAGCCGAGATGAGAAAGATGGTTGCATAAGCGACCGATTATGAACTTACCTGGCATCAATTATCTCAAGCAACTTGCTCTGATACTTATTCCCAAGAACCTGGTGAATTATATCTTTCATTAATCAAATAATTTCCCACATCAAACTGCAATTCAGAATAGAAATGTTGTGCACTTACATGGATCTTTGCTGTTGTCTTAGGGTCAAGGAAAGATTTAACGGTATTCCACAACATCCTGAATCCAGAACCGGCATTGATGATGAACATGCGGTTCAAGGTCTGTCGAGAAGCCAACAATTTACACCACATCACAGTTATTATGTCATTTGCACAGAAAAGTTTTTGCTTGTTTTGAGACAAACACACTGGTTAGTACCTCGGGATAATTGTCGCCATCAATCTTCTGAAGGCGAGTAATGAGATCCCTAGCAGCTTTGGTGAAACTTTTGAGGCCCTGTGGGTATTAGTTCTGGACGTGAGTAAATATTTCCTAGGTAATCATACATTGGTCTATAAAATACGGGAAGGGAAAGGAACACGTATTTGAAGATCGCCCTAACACTTGTCTAGAACCCAACGACGCCTTCCACAAAATGTGCTGAACTTCATACGAAAGATTCATGAAAAATACTTAATCATATTACTACACAGATGATAGAAAGTATTTGGTATACCCATATCAGTCATTATTGTTCAAACATACCACTCCTTGCACATCCAAGATGGTTGTACTCTGATCAATGTGCCTCTTTGCTGCTAGTGAACAAGCTGGAAACTTGACATCAAAAGTTCGCTCAAACTCCCGTACATGGTATTTGACATAGCGGTCCATGTTTGTGACTTGCATTAGCTTGGCCGGATCTGCTTTGCCTAATGACTCAATGTACACAGGTCTTCCTTCTTTATCTACTCCATGATGCCCTTGGGGATAATATTCCAAGACTTCATTGAGTTCCTGGAATTCAAACTCCTGAAAATAGGAAAATACAGAGAAAAACACGATGAGACTTGGTCAATGCTCTGTGGTGGATAACGGGATAAATGAAGATAATAAATGATCTTTTAAAGAACCATTTCTATGATCAATACCTCCAGGACTGTGTCAGCACCAAATTCCTTCCTCCACTGAAGCATATCAGACCACATTTGCTTTGTTTTCTCGATATCAAATTTCCTGGCCTTCAAGAATCTACATTATTGGAGGATAAGTCTATAGATTAATCAAGTATTTATGTACTGATCCTAATAAAAAAATTATGTATTTAATGGTTGAGAATAAAATCTGAAATTAAAGATTCAATCAGATCATTGAACATGGAACCAGAAAAAGAATAACCTGAGCATCATATGATAATCATCATGCTTTGATGGAAGCAATTCCTCCAATATCAGCACTTGACGGAAAGCATCAACAGCCTTTAGTTCCTCAGCATCGTGCACATCCTCAATTTCAACAGACATGACTTTGCTACTTCGGCGACTCTTTCTTGTCAAAGAATGCCTGAATTTGTTGGAGGCACTGATTGCTTTCTTTTTTAGTGACTCAATTCTATTCTTCCTCTCATCCCCAGAATGTTCCATATCTGGTACTGCAAATACATAGCAACCACAACTAACAAGACGCATCAGAATATCAAAGCATGAAATTGTCCTACTCTCGTAGCAAGGAAAATATCCACTTTAGCTGTATACCACAGAAAATGATATTTAAAGTCATAACATAAAGAAATTTGTTAAATCAGTTAATACATGACAACAATGCACAAGAAACAGCACTCGTTAAATTAAAAAAGAAGAAATCCTGATCCATAGATCGATGATAGCCATTTCTTCTTCACCAGAGTTTCAGTAGCATTAATATTGCCAATATTCACACAAGAATTGATACACACACATGTATATATGCATGCATGCATGGATATTTATGTATGAATGAGTAATGCTAATTTTACAGAAAGTTCTTCTTGGAATCACTTTCTGAAAAATCCCATGCATTGAATGAGTGGATATCGTAAGTGAAAGGCTGAAATTTGTTGGAAAGTAATTTCATTATGAACAGTAGACAAAAACACATTGAAATGTAAGATTGAATGAGGTAGCTAACCTGGGTTGGGAGTCAAAGGTGCACAAACTGCTGCTGCCATTGGTGTGAGGAATGTGCTTTTACATAAAAAAAACGATGCCGCAACCAAACGAAAGCCTTAGCCTAATTAATGCCTGCATTTCACCATCATAACCAACTTATAACATAAAACAAGAAAGAACAAAAAACAAGATCACAAACACAAAACAAACAATATCCTTCCTTTCAACAAAATGAAAAATGAAGATTGGAAGAGAGGGGGTACCTCCGCAAAGGGTGAGTGAAATTGCGAGAAAGGGCTACAAATAGAAAGAAAGAAAAAATAATTCGGGGAGATTTTGGCGGGGAGAGAGACAGCGAGGAGCACACGACGCGGGGAGATTAGACAAATACTATATTGGCATTTGTTGTTTAATGCTAATTTTTTTAATGATAAATGCTGATCTTCTTCTTGTTGTTGCTGTTAATATGTTGTTCTTGACCATTTCTTATAAGCCATAGATAGCGAGTGGGTCTGTTTTTTTTTAGCTAGCTGTTCTTTGCCAAGACAGGAAGAGATTTTTGGGGAGAGAGTGGAATTCCACCACTTTGTTTCCATAACAGAAAATTGAATATTACGCCCAAACAGCACGCTTAACCGTCACCTTTCCTTAAAAAAATCCAAAAAATATCAGTACTTCCTCTGGACAGACAGCTTCAGGAAGTGACACTTGTTTCTTGCTACGTTGCAATAAGCAAACTACACTCAAGCTGGCTCTTTTATTACAACTGGGGTAACCTCAAGGCATCATTTCCCCTTCAAAATCTATTGCCATCACAACATTTGATGACATTACCAGAGAAGTCAAAATAGAGTTAAAGAAGCACTCACGCAAAAATCTTTCGGACATGTTGATTTGAGCTAGCCCATCTTACAATTAGTGCTAAGAATCCTTTTGACACTCGTCGTCGTCGTCATCCATGCTTTTACATTTCAGTGATGATTTGAGAACCCTCGGAATTCAGCACTGCTGCTTCACTGGGCTATTAACAGTGATACCGTCCGTACCCAGAGAGGAGCAGTTGCTATGCTCATCAAATGGCTAGCCACTTGTCAGCTGAGCTGTCATACACGTTAGTAACAATATGCCCACAACCTTGTAGATCGATTGGATAATCTTATTCGTGTAATAATAATATATTGATTTCATTGTGATCGATAATCTATTGGTCAATCCATGGAATTTTTTTATTAATATATTACTTGTTATTCGTTACTTCTTTCTAATAAAAATAAACTATAATTAGAAATATATTAAGTGTAGAATCCATAACTTGATTAAAAGAAATTAAAAGAGAAATTAAAAGAAATCTAAAAACAAGGTAAAAACTATAAACTACAATAAACAAAAGCTATAAATTATAGAAAACTTGTAAAGAAATTGTATGTGTGTGTGTATATGTTATACTAACCATGGTTCCCAACTACTAAATAAATTATTTATAATATTATAGGGAATGAGTTTTACATAATTATAATTCATAATTCTATACAAATTATCTATAACAGATTAAAAAAAATTATAATCTAAACCCCGATACAATTCATACTTCTTATTTGTGCATATTGTACTAGCAGTTGTATGTGCCATAATTCTAATTATACTGCAAGATTCATTAGCATAAATTACCGAAAACTTATGTTTTAATTACGCTTGATTATCCTTCAATAATTTAAATCCTCATTTCTTTTTTTTTTTTTAATTTTTGAATTTGAGGAAACCCCACCTTCTAGAAAGTGCATTTTGTGGATCCAGGTGAGCGAGTAAAACCCCAGCTGTCCCAGACTCTTACAAGAGATGCACGTCCTGACTCGAACTCGAGACCTAATGTACAGATCTCAAGTCCTTTACCACTACGCTATGCCCTTTAAGAACAAAAAAATAAAAAATAAAAATAAAAACAATCGTTATTAATTAAACAACTCATGAATATTGTTTATTGTTTTCATAAACAAACCTATAATACACTAGTTTAAGTTTGATGCTGCAAGAAGGTATAATTATCTCACTTAACTTTATGATGAAACCTCTGACCAAAATATAAATGTCTTCAAAGGTTTTAAAAAATAACATGTTTGTATCATTTGCTACTGGATAAGGCAGGGCTATATATCTGAAACACAAAGCTGTTGCAACAAATTGATACTCAGCAACATTATATTTTTTTTTAAATATTGATACCATGATATATTAGATAATATTCTTTTTGAAATACTGAAACAATAACATATTAGATCGATCCAGATTAACCTATGATCAAATTTATGATATGAGTCATAAGATCATGATAACTTTATGAAAAGTAAATCAAAATAAATTATGAAAGACAATTCCTAGTAAACTCAATTGTGGGATATAATTGAAAAAAAATATTAAATTAAATAAAAAGACAGAAAAAAACTATCAAAGTCACAACGAGTTAACTTGTCAAATTTGTAAGTCGAGTTATGAGATCGAGATAATTTTATAAAAAGCAAATTTAAAAAGTTACAAAGTTTAATTGCTAACAAACTCAATGTTGAAGGATGAAATTAAAAAAAAAAATCAATTAAGAAAAACTTAAAAAAAGTCAACTCATGTTAACTTGTTAAACCCGCGACCTAGGTCATGAGATTGAGATAATTTCATAAAAAGAAAATAATTTTTTTTTTATGAAACTCCATTTTCAACAGATCTAATGTTAAAAGTTGAAATTAATAAAAATAAATAAATAAATCTATGAGACTGAGATAATTCTATAAAAAATAAATTAAAGAAAATTATGAAATCCAATTCTCAAACAATCTAATATTAAAAGATAAAATTAAAAAAATAAAACTAAATAAAAAAAGATTTAGTTATTGAAGGGTGAAATTGAAAAAAAAAATTCAATTATAAAAAGGATAAAAATATAAAAATAAACTGAGTCAACCTATTAAACCCATAACCAGGTCATGAGATTAAGATAAATCCATGGAAAGCATATTGAAAAAAACACGAAGCCCAATTAAAAAAAAATTCAAGTTAAAAAAATGAATATAATCAATCCGGGTAATTTGACAAACTCATGACCTGGGTCATGAGATTGAGATAATCCTATAGAAAAAAATTACAAAAAAATACAAAACCTAGTTTTCAAGAAACTAAATGTTGAAAGATAAAATAAAAAAAATCATTTAGAAAAAACAGAAAAAAATAAATCCATAGAAAAAATTAAAAATAAATTATGAAGTCCCACTTTAAATGAATATAATATTGAAGATTGAAATTGAAAAGAGCAATCCCAAGAAAAAAAAAATTAAAAAACAGTTACAAAGCACAATTCTTAAAACAAATTAATACTAAATGATAAAATTTAATAAATAAATAAAAAATTAAATTATTTAAAAGTTAAATTATATATAAAAAAGACAAATACTATTTCAATTAATAGTATTTGGGGGTGTGGCTTTTGACATATCTTTTTGTACTTCGTTAATCACGCAATGTTATAACTTTACTGCAAACTTGCAATCATAACAAATACATATAAGACAATTATTAAATCATACTTAAAAAATTAAAATTAACTCATAGTATGCATATTAAAGTATATGTAACACTTGGATATGAAATGAGACTCTTCAAATAAAATAAAAATTGAATTCGCTACATAATAATTAAAAAAAAATTAGAAGTCCTAAAAATCAACATTAGTTTTAGTGATTTGATTAAGGGGTTAATTATGGTTAAAATAATAACGGCATCACTCTAACCACATCTTATTTTATGAAATGTTACTTTATTATGTGTTTTTTTAATAAATTTATTTTTTTAATTGTTATTAATTATCTTAATTATTTTTAGTTTATTTTCAATTTATTTTTTTATTCATTTCTGATTATTTGTGAAAAAGATTCAACATCGATCTTTTAAAATAGAAGATTCATCGATTTGACCATATTCAAAAAATTCAATGTTAATTCCTTTAAAAATAGATTCGTCAATTAGATTATTCATAGAAGAAAATAACATTGATCCCTTAAGAAATAAGACTCTTTTTATTTTGGAAAGTTGACATTGATTCCTTAAAGCAAATAAGACTTGTAAATTAGAGTATTTTTTAAATATATGTTTAGCCATTGAGACGATAAGAATTTAAGCTTTTACCCATTTACTTGTGTTAGTTTCCAAAACTAGCTTGAAGACTACCACTCTAACTCAATAAACTTTAATGGATCATGTTTACACACCCAAATTATTATATCTAATTAGTGAAAAAAACATTACACAAAATAAAAATGTTCGAAGACCATTAAAAAAAATGTTTGAAGATAAAAAAAAAAAA
>Ga0325410_1005707_pt1 | contig 13721 bp, 10 predicted proteins | sample PopdelMetagenome_16_FD_206182 | JGI IMG/M metagenome (GOLD analysis project Ga0325410, IMG submission 206182) | Populus deltoides microbial communities from Bellville, Georgia, United States - Xylem-PdIQD-R3 | ecosystem: Host-associated > Plants > Phyllosphere > Stem > Wood/Secondary xylem... | reverse complement strand
TCTTTCATTATGTTTAGCTAAGTTTATTATGTCAAGGTGAAAAGGTTACACTAATAGTGTAAGAATAAGTATAGTATAAACTCAACATGGACTTTAATGTTTGATACTAACATGTTTTGTATTTGTTATCTTGTTCACTCTTAATACTTTGCTTGTTAAATGGTTAATCTAGATTTATGTTGTATAACCCTTGGTACAACAAATACTTGGTACTTTCATAGCCCAACCGTATGGTATAACCGATACCTGTGCTATGAAAGGAACTTGATTTGTTGTTAACATAAGTTATAATCATGAATATCTGACAATATTTACAAGTATTAGCATTATTTGAATAAAGATAACTTATGTAATCATGTTAACAATTTATAATCCGATTGGAACCTCCTTTATGTGTGGTTTCCAGTTGAGTAATAAAAAGAGTTTATACTATACTTGTTTGAAATACCATTAGTGGATCCTCTAGCCTTGACAATTATTTTATCATTGTTTAATCCTTACATCAATATCACATCTCAAAGCTCTCTTCAACTCCTTTTCTATTATTATCTATTTTTTTATTTGTAGTTTATACAGCTAACCTCCCTGTGGTTCGACCTCGGTCTTGCCGGGTAATTTATTACTTCGATACTCCTACACTTGAGAGAAGACGTCAACTCTTTGATTGTGCCAAGTTTTTGGCGCCGTTGCCGGGGAGGTAAATTCTTGTATAAATTATAATCTTTATTTTATTTTCTCTTTTCACTTTTCTTTTATCCAACTTTTATTTGTTTTGTTTTGTTTTATTTTGTTTCTTTTTCTTTTCTCGTCTTCCTTTTATTCTCTTCCTACACGTGCATGAGAGTTTGGTCACGTACATTAAGTGGTAGACTTTATTGGGTATCCCCATCACTTTCAGAAAATATGGCCGAAGAAGATAACCAGTCGCTTCATAATGAGAATAATGAGAATAACCATGTAAGAACACTTAGAGACCACATGAATCCCACAAGAACAAGTGTACCCTCATGCATAGTTTCCCCCCTTGATGCATCTCATTTTAATTTTAAGCCAAGCATTATTCAACTTTTACCTTCTTTTCATGGCTTAGATCTAGAAAATTCATACTTGTATTTGAGAGAATTTGAGGTCTGTTACACTATAATAACTTAAATTGTAGCATGAACACCATCAGATTAAAGGTTTTTTCTTTTTCATTAAAAGATAAAGCTAAAACATGGCTACAAAATCTTATGTCAGGATCCATTCGTGCTTGGGATGAAATGCAACAACAATTTTTAAAGAAGTTTTTTCTATCTCATAGAACAAACTCTTTCAAAAGACAAATCACCACATTCACTCAAAAACCAGGAGAAATATTTTACCAATGTTGGGATAGGTATCGAGATTTGCTTAATACTTTCCCTCATCATGGTTTTGAAACATGGAGATTGGTTTCATATTTTTATGAAGGGTTAACACCTAAAGATAGACAAATGATGGAATTGATGTACAATGGAACTTTTAAAGATAAAGACCCTAATGAAACAATGGAGTACCTAAACTTGCTAGTTGAAAATGCTTAAAATTAGGACACTACAGGCACTTATGAGGCACCAGGTAAAACTCATCCTCATACATCTAGTGGAGGAATGTACAACCTTAGGGATGATCATGACCTCTAAGCCATGTTTGCATCTTTAGCTAGAAAAGTCGAGACACTGGAATTGAAAAAGAGTGGTCAATTAAAATTTGTTCAAGACATTGTGTGTCAAATCTATGAAACCAATGAACACTCAACAAATAACTGTCCAACTTTGCCTTCTTTCAAGGAATGCCTCCATGAACAAGGCCATGCTTTAAACAGTTTTCAAAGGCCTAATCATAACCCATACTCGCAAATATACAACACTGGTTGGAGAAATCACCCAAATTTCAGTTGGAAAAGTGATAACAATAATGCACAAACTTCACAGCCACCATTTCAAGCACATCATAATTTTCAAAATTCTCATGGATATGCACCTCCTTATACTACCCCTCCTATAAGAAATCTTAAGGAAACATTGCATGCATTCATTTAAAAGCAAGAGACAATCAACACTCAAAATGCTCAAACCATAGCAGATCTAAAAGATGCTCTTGCAAAATTCACATCTGCTCTGAGTTTTCAAGAAAAAGGTAGGTTTCCATCTCAACCACAGCAAAATCCCAAGGGGCAATACAATACAAACGCAAGTAGTTCTGGAAGCCAACACATGGATCAAGTCAAATCAGTCATCACACTTCGCAATGGTAAAGTTATTGAAAAACCCACTCTTGAACCTTGTGAGAAAGATGATGAGTTAATCTCTGAGGGTAAGGAAGGGGTTGAATTTGAACATTGCAAAGAAAAGACTGATTCCATGCCAGTACTTCCATTTCCTCATGCCATGACCAAACAAAGAAAAGTCAATCACAACTCTGAAATCTTTGAAACTTTCAAACAAGTAAGGATCAATATACCTTTGTTGGATGCTATTAAACAGGTACCTTCTTATGCTAAATTCTTGAAAGACTTGTGCACCATGAAGAGAAAAGTGAATGTGAAAAAGAAAGCCTTTTTAGCTGAACAAGTAAGTGTCATTCATCAAAACAATAATGCTTTGAAATATAAAGACCTTGGTTGTTCTACAATTTCATGCTTTATTGGAGAACATAAAATTGAAAAAGCTTTACTTGATCTTGGAGCTAGTGTGAATTTACTTCCATATCCAGTTTTTCAAAGTCTCAATCTATGTGAGTTAAAACCAACTTTTGTAACTCTTTTACTTACTGATAGATCTGTAAAAGTGCCTAGAGGAATAGCTGAAGATGTGTTAGTGTAAGTTGATAAATTCATTTATCCTGTGGATTTTATTGTCTTTGACACACAACTTGTTGAAGCATGTAATTCATTTCCTATTATTTTAGGACATCCATTTCTTGCAACTTCTAATGCATTGATTAATTTTAGGAATGGACTGATGAAGCTATCATTTGGAAACAAGAAATTGATGATGAATATTTTCAATATTTGCAAGCAACTTGGAGATGATAATGATTTACAAGTAGATTCTATTGAAGAATTAGTTTATGATCAACTTGAATCTACTTTGAGTAAAATTGAGTTTGATGAATCTGAAGATTTACAAATGATTTATTCTTAGGAAGAAATCACGGATGAAAAAGGCACCGAAAATGTTGATGCGAATCTTTTATCAAGAGTGACAATAGATTCAACATCCGATATCACACCAATCGATGATTACTTTCCTGACAAATCTTTACTTTCTCTTAGTCCAATGCCTTGGTTTGCTAATCATATCAATTTTCTTGCAATAGGAGATTTGCCAGCTCACTAGAGTACCGAAGACAAAGGAAAGTTTTTGAACGAAGTGAAGAACTTTTATTGGGATAACCATTACTTATTCAAATATTGTCCTGATCAAATATTTCAAAGATGCATTTTGGACAATAAGGTAAGTAGTGTCATTAAAATTTATCATTCTGAGGCATGTGGGAGTCATTTCTCATAAAAAAGATGACTGTAAAAATCTTACAATATGGATTCTATTAGCCCACCATGCTCAAAGACACACATATGTTCTGCAAAGCTTGTGAAAATTGTCAAAAGTCAGGATTTATTTCAAAACATAAGGAATCTTTAGATAATCTTCTATTGACTTTTGAGACGTATCCTGGTGGAGATGTGCATTGTGCAATTTATGATTTATAACCCAATTTTTATAAAGAACATGCTCGATATAGTCTTGGAAATTTGACTAAAAAAGACCCTGTTTGCCAGTTTTTAAGAACAATAGATGGGAAGCCTATCCCCGACCCATAAAGGGCGTTTAAGCCGTTCTTGGACATAAAACCAAGCGAAGATGTGAGCCACAATCACAACTACCTGTACATACACATGCTTTTTTTAAAATAAATAAATAAATAGAGAGTGAGACTCTAGTTGGCCTACATATAGATGGTATGATTGCATTTTCAATTTCTCATCTATAAAATCTTCTCTTCCTTCCCTTCCTTTCTACTCAACCCATACATTTAATAAATATAAAAGTGTGTAGAAATGACAGGTTCCTCAAGTCATCACATAAGAAATATTTGTGTTTTCGGTGGATCGAGTCCTGGGAAAGAAAAAGAGTTTTTAGAATCAGCAAATCATCTTGGTCAAGTACTAGCCGAGAGAAAGATTCATTTAGTGTATGGAGAAGGTAGCCTTGGATTAATGGGGGGGCTGTCAATAGCTGTATTTTTAGGAGGCAATCAAGTTTTGGGGGTCGCCCCCAAAGCTTTAGAAAAAGGGGACATCATTAGAAAAACAATTGGAGAGGAACTACAAGTCTCCACAATGTCTGATCGAATGAATGCAATGTTTAACCATGTTGATGCCTTCATTGCTTTACCAGGTGGACTGGGTACATTGGAAGAGATCTTTCATATTTTCTTCTGAGCCCAACTACACATTAACCATAAACCTATACATTTGTTAAATGTTAATGGTTTTTATGATAAATTGTTGTCTTTTCTTGATCAAGTTGTGGAACAGCAATTTCTAACATCTTCTACACGACAAATCATAATCTTTGTTGCTACTGCTGAACAATTAATTGACCAACTACAATCTTTCATCCCTGTACTTGATCCCTTCATGAGTTGTATAAATTGATCAACTATGGAAGCCATAAAAAGCTTAGATTGGATTTGAGCCTTTGTTTGTGGAGCCTTTGTTTGTGAAACCTTGTGTCCTTTAGTTTTATTAATAGCATTTTATTTTGTTTTGTTATTTCTTATATTTGTTTAAGTGTGTTTCAGGTTTGTTAATGTTCGCTGTTTCAGGTGATGTCTTCTATACTCTATCTTTCTACCTTAGGACATTAAGGACAATGTCTCATTTTGGTTGGGGGGAGAAGGTAGTAGTTGACAAAAAAAAACTAACTTACTAACTGTTTTTGCAATTATTAAAACCATTTGACAAAACTGTTATTAGGATGACAGAGTAAGGAGGAATTTTAATTGACTCTTGAGATGCATCTTAGTAAACATTTTCCAATGGTTATTTGCAATCTTCATAACAAGGTTTATCAGAATACTTCTTGAAATATTCAGGTTTACAAACTCTCGCATTGTTATCACTTGATTCTGCTCATATACTCATTTAACAAGTATTCTTAAAACCTTTATTTTCACACACACACTTTAACATATGATCGTGGGTTGCACATTGGATTTTTATATTATTTATGTTCTTTTGTTAAAGGTAACAACTAAGGGAAAGGGATAGTATATCATTTGCAAAAAAACAAAAAAAAATGATGATAATAAAAACATAGATAAGTTTGGTTTCGTAGCCTCCCTAACCTAAACAATTAAGCCCGAAGGGGTGTTTTAACACCTAATACCCTAAGGTCAACTGACTTAGGAGCTATTGGCCCAAAGCTTGTTACATGGGTTAAAGAGAAAAGCTTAAGGGAATCAAACATTGCACTATCTACGTATCAATATCTGCAACCCGAGTTACTAAGCTCGTAGGAGTGTCTCAACACCTAATGCCCTAAGACCAACTGGTCTGGGAGTCATTATCCAAAAGCTCGTTACATGGGTTAAAGATGCATTGTGTTTTAAGTTATATGTATATATATATTAAAAAAAACAAGATAATAATCCCAACCCAAGGAAGTTAACCGTAAACATTAGAACAAAATTTTGTTTTCATCCAAGTAAAGCCCCATAACTATGTGTTGATATATTGAGCACAAAAGAAAGGTTTATTAATATCTTGGTGAAGAAGGTATTGAGCAAATATATAAATTTAATGAGAGTTTGTTTATCTGGATAAATTAATGGAAGTTAAATGATTAATTCCTTGCTTTGTGGAACTTGCAAATTATTTTTCTATTTTAACGCTTTGAATACTAGGGACTACTAATAAGCTAGTTGGGGGGGTGTGATTAGTACTTAAAAGTGCATTTTTATCAAGGTTTTGTATCATCATTTTGCACTTGAAGTATCAATAACTCTTTAACTAGAGCATGTTTTATAATATCATGTCTAATAATATAAGATACCTTTAATTTATGGTAAATATTCATCTTAAATGTAGGCCTATCACATAAATTAAAGGATTGATTGATGAGTTCAACTACTAAAATTGAGAAGACAAAAAGAAGATTAAGCTTAAAAAAAAGATGTTGGTTCAGTCCAAACTGAAATACTTTTCAGTCATTGGGTCATATCTGGAGCTATAGATCTTGGATTTCAATTTTGTTTATATGGAGCTTTATATTTTTGCTTAAGTTTTGTTTATATTAATCTCTTGTTTATGCTTTTCATTTCATTTCCTTTACTTAGTTAACTTATATCTTATTTATGTTCTTATCTTGTTTATTTATGTTTCTCTCTTTCATTATGTTTAGCTAAGTTTATTATGTCAAGGTGAAAAGGTTAGGCTAATGGTGTAAGAATAAGTACAGTATAAACTCAACATGGACTCTAATGTTTGATACTAACATGTTTTGTATTTATTATCTTATTCACTCTTAATACTTTGCTTGTTAAATGGTTAATCTAGATTTATGTTGTATAACCCTTGGTACAACAAATACTTGGCACTTTTATAGCCCAACCGTATGGTATAACCGATACCTGTGCTATGAAAGGAACTTGATTTGTTGTTAACATAAGTTATAATCATGAATGCCTAACAACATTTACAAGTATTAGCATTATTCGAATAAGATAACTAATGTAATCATGTTAATAATTTATAATCCGATTAGAACCTCCTTTGTGTGTGGTTTGTAGTTGAGTAATAAAAAAAGTTTATACTATACTTGTTTGAAATACCATTAGTGGATCCTCTAACCTTGACAATTATTTTATCCTGTTTAATCTTTACATCAATATCACATCTCAAAGCTCTCTTCAACTCATTTTCTGTTATTATCTATTTCTTTATTTGTAGTTTATACAGTTAACCTCCTTGTGGTTCGACCCCGGTCTTGCTGGGTTATTTATTACTTCGAAACTCCTACACTTGGGAGAAGACATCAAATCTTTGGTCGTGTTATTATGTATTTTGTATGAACAAATATACTAGTGTATTTGTCGTTCGACACTTTTGTATAAACTCGTAATGATAACGATATTAGAATTTGAATGTAAACTTATGAATGTGTAAATATGATGTAATGTAAACTTATGAATATGTAAATATGATGTTATGGGTATGTGTATTGAGTACTCTTTTTATGGGAATATTGATCCATAAAATCATATGAATCTTGTACTACCCTAATGAATGGAACCTATTTACCAATTCTCGTAATGCTATCTTGAAAAGCATCGAGGACATAATGGCTTACAAAAAAAAATCACAAGTCATTAAACGGTTAAACCAAAGTATATTGAGTCTAGCATCTCACCAGGGTCATGTTTCCTTGGGTTCAGCTAACAGCTGAACCCAAGTGTATTGGGCTTGATATCCTACCAAGACCAAGTTTGCTTAGGTTCAACAGACGGTTAAACCCAAGTATTTTGGGTTTAGCATCTTGACAAACCCATACTTCTTTGGGTTCAATTGACAGCTGAATCCAAGTGTATTAGGTTTAACATCCCGTCAAGTCCAAGTTTTTTTAGGATTAACGGACGAGTGAACCCAAGTATTTTGAGTCTGACATCTCGCCATGCCCAAGATTCCTTAGGTTCAATGGATGAATTAACCCAAGTATGTTGGGTCTAGTGTCTCACCATGCTTATGTTTTCTAAGGTTCAGCTGACAGCTACACCCAAATGTATTGGGCCTGATATCCCAACAAGACCAAGTGTAAATGTAAACCCTGGGGAAAAATAAAGGTTGCTTAGATTACAAACTAATTAAATGAGAAATAAAAGTGAAGAAATTCATGCATATGGTTAGACAAAAACGGGAATTCAGAAATTTTTGGATAAATGTTTTGGACGAAATATTTCGAGACATTATAAATCAACCTGAAAATGTTGAGGGTTGGATTAAATTAAAGAAAATAAACTAAAGTAAAAGTTGTGGGTTGAAATTATAAGAAATGAAAAGAGGTATAACCTAATTATAGAAGGAAAAAAGAAGAAGAAGAAGATGTGGGGGCCTAAATGCAAATAAGAAAAAATTATAGAGCATAAATACTCATTTTCTCACCAAAAATTTGCAGCAATTGTAAGGAAAGAAAAGAGGGAGTTTTTTGTATCCATTCTTACAAAATCAAGAGAGAAACCCAAAAATTTCAAGAACCCATTCAATATTAAGGGTTTATAGATGGAATAAACAGTTGTGGGCAAGGGATTAACAAGAAAATTAAATAAGAAGAGAAGATGAAGGGCTGACTGTCATTAGATAAGAAAGGAGGGAGTTGAAAATATTCAACTAGTTGAAGATCAAAGCCTTAATTTGTACGGGGTAAGGTGTTCTAAACATGATCTTATAAGTTATTTCAAATTCGATAATGAATTGATGCCTTGCTGTGAATTAGATTAAGGTTCTTAGACTTGAATTGAGGGCGGAATATTTGTTGCTAAAATTAAGTTAATTCATGTGTGGTATGTGATTGAGGACGTGAAACCATGATAATTTACCCTGAAAATGTAGTTTGTGAAAGTTATGTGTAAAGTGAAGGAGGGTGACGAATCTGGACAGACTAGTCTCCTGAATTTCAGTAAGATTTCGGATAGGAGGATGAGGGAATTAGAACCAAGTTCCTTCATAGAAATTGTAGTTTTGCATGTTAGCTAACTAAGGAAATTGGTCTTGCTTAATTTGAAGCTGTAGAACTCTAGTTATGGGTTATCAACCGAGACTGGGTCATGACAGACCCTGTAAGGCTGTAAGTTTGATTTGTTCATAAGCAATTTTGACTGTCTTAGAGGCAGAACTAGGTTCTCCTTTCTTCAGAGAACTTGTAGCCTCATGTCTTAGCTTTCCAATAAGACTAATCTCACTTGAATCCAAGTTTTATAACTCCAGATATGGTTAAAAATCTGAGGAGAGGTCAGAGAGTAATAGTTTAAAAACGAGACAGTAACAGTTGGACGGTAACAGTCTAAATGTTTGTTGATGAGCAATTTTGACTGTTTTAGAGGCAAAACTGGGTTCTCCTTTCTTCAAATAACTTGTAGCCTCATGTCTTAGCTTTCCAATGAGATTAATCTTGCTTGAATCAGAGTTCTATAACTCCAGATATAATTAAAAATCTAAGGAGAGGTCAGAGAGTAACAGTTAAAAAACAAGACAGTAACAGTTGGATAGTAACAGTCCAAATGTTTGTTGATGAGCAATTTTGACTGTCTTAGAGGCAGAACTGGGTTCTCCTTTCTTCAGAGAACTTGTAGCCTCATGTCTTAGCTTTCCAAAGAGACTAATTTCGCTTGAATCGGAGTTCTATAATTAATGTTTAAACTAGAATAGATGAATTTAATTATGTACTTTGTATAACCATGTTCCATGTATGCATGTTTATATATTTATCCATTCATAATGATAATTGTTGTACAATGTATATCATAAAACATTATGGTTGATATGAATAATGATGTTTATGGGATTGAGACCCAGGACGATTGGGTTGAATTGAGTTAGGAGATGCGGCATATTAGAAGTGTAAACAGGTTGTATGTCGATAACTTGGGACCTCCCGGTACAGGGGAGACTCCGTCAAAATTTCTGTAGACTTTAATACAAACACCATGAATAGATATAGAAAAAAATAATTAATCACTTTGTTTATCAGTTAACATGAGATCGTTGCTTTATCCTTGATATGGGAATGTTACAGTAAAAGCCAAAATCATTAAATAATATGGACCGACCTATTCTAGGTAGAAATTATAGGGGGGAAACTGGCTTATTCTAAGTATGAATTGTAGGGGAGAAATCGACCTTAAGTTAACCAAATAGGGGAATAAGAATAAGGATGACCAACACCCAAACACCCCCATCTCATTTAAGAGGGGTATAAATACAAGGGGAGGAAAAAGAGATGACTTTTCCTCTCCCCAAAAACCAGCACCAGCCCTAGCTGCAGCAGCCTTCCCTCTTTGCAAAGAGAACCCACCCAAATCACCTTGCATGCCATGTTTCTTGGATGTTTGAGTGAATGGAGAGTTAGAGAAAGGAAGGAGGAACGTAAACATGGAAGAAGGAAGAACCTAAAGGGTCGGCAGGAAAAATAGAAAAAGGAGAGAAAAACCAAGAGGGAGAGAAGAAGAAAACCACCAAAACCTTCCCTAAAGTTGTTTAAAATCGTGTGGTAAGAGTAATATTACTTCCTTGTTTGTTACTTTATGATTTCCGGACAAGAGAGAGGGAGAAAATTCAAAATGAAAGATTTAGGGTTCTTACACTTGTTAATTCAAAATAAACAACTAAAAGAGAAGATTTAAAAAGAGTAGGGGATGAAAGAACACAAGTGCAAAATCCTTACTAAAAATATTGATGAATATGGATGTATAAACCCTAAATGAGGGCCAACCAAATTGAATGAATGAAATGAAATGAAATGAAGTGATGGAATGTGTAGATTTTGATCTTGTTAAGCATCAAGAAACATGTTTGAGCTAAAACAGAAATTATGTTATATTAATGCTTTGATTTTTGCTTATGTGATTGATGCACTTGTGTGATTATGAACCAAATGAATGAATTTGTGATTATAGTATGTTATTGTGAACATACATGTGATAGAAATGATGAATTGCATGTGTAAATAAGAAAAAAAAAATGGGTTGCAATGTCCAGCCAAGAGAAAGAACCATGAAAGGAAACTTTGCATTATGAACACCCTTAGAGAAACAAGATATAGAGTGGAAATGGAGTAATGTGGATTCGCTATTATTTTGTGTTGATGAATAGGAATAATACAATTGAGAATATGGAATGAATGATTATTGTCAACATTATGTTTGAAAATGGAATAATTGTTGGGAGAACCTTTGGAAAATGTACATGTTGAGACTTAATTGTGTATTATTTGATAATCTTGTGATAAACTTGATGAGATTATTGAATGTATATGGTTCATACTCTTGTCCATGCTAGGAAGTACGTGGTGAACTAAAATGCTTAGAACACATTTTACCATACTATGATGAATGAGAAATAATGCCAACACTTGAGGAAATCATAGTATGCCAAAAAAAAGAAGGAAAAGTATCAAATGTTTAAACCATCTTACAAAGTGGGGATAGTTAATAGGTTGTTTCTAATAATGTTGATGAATGCAAGTTACCGTTATAGAATAAGAACATTTCTTATCGCTTCTACTTCGTAAGTTGGAAGTGATTTGGTTACGATCTATGTCCAAACTAAGTTAAAGTATGTTATAAGGGGAAAAGCTTGGCACAGATCTTATGCTAGCCTAGGGAAAAGTAGTGAAACCCTGAATAAATTTACACAGAATGGGAAATAACTATTTTTCAAATGAGTAAATTGAATATCTTCTTTAACAAGACTGGAATTGGATTTCTGGTATTATTTGGGGAAATTGTTTTTAGGTACACACCGGTGTAAATATTATAATATAAATGTAAACCTACAAGGATAGTGAATTAAATATTACACTGAGCATGTCAAATATATATTTACCTTAGAGAAATGATATTGGGTCGAGAAATTTGGACATAAAAGTTTTTGTACCGAGTTTAAAAAATGGAAAGTTGAAAATACCAGAAAATAAAAAAAGACTAAAATGAGAATAAAAATTATATGAAAAAAAATTTCCAATGGAGTCATATTACTATGAATAATAGACTTAAATATGTTTTAAAAAGTAGGGTGTTACATTTTGGTATCAGAGCTTCTGGTCATGATCCAATGGAATTTTTGAATAGAGAATGAAGTTGTGTTGATAAAAAAAAAATTATTAAAAATTAATCTTGAATGCAGGATGATACGCACTCGGCAAGTGATGAGGACAGATCCATCTCCTGCACAGAGACAGGAGCATCCTACAGAGAGAGTTGGAGATCAGGGGGATGATTTAGGGGATACAACATCTCATATGCCTAAGCTACAGTCTCAGCTTAGGTAGCAGGAGCCTGTTGTATGGGAGATGCTACCCCATCATATATAGTAGGGATGCCATAGCCTGAGGTACCACAGAGAGCAGAGTAGTCTGGTGGATTTCCAACTGCAGTACCTACAACAACACCCTCACTCCATATTGATCCTACCTACCAGCAGCAGATAGTGAGAGCCATTGTATCATAGATGTCAAGGCCTGTAAGTATTATGGGTAGGGAAAGTGTGCATCCTTTAGTCTATTGGATTAGGTGTATAAGAGATATTGGATGTGTACTTTTCATAGATTATGAGGATGCAGAGATTGTAGGACAGTGCCAGAAGAGGTTAGGGTGAATTGTGTGGCACAATTACTTTCAGAGAGTGCTCAGACTTGGTGGACTACAGTTAAGCACGAAAAGCAAGGGAAGAGTTGAGTTGGGTTGAGTTTGGGAGAGAGTTTGAGATTAGATATTACTCTCGACAGCATTGAAGTGGTAAGGAACAAGAGTTTTTAGGATTGAGACAGGGAGACATGACAGTAGGATAGTATGAGAGACGGTTTTAGGATCTTTCTATCTTTGCTTCTCATTTGATTCCATTTGAGCAACACAGGATTGAGAGATTTCTAGATGGACTGAGACAAGAGTTAAGGAAGGGATTGGTGACTCTACAGCCAGGGACTATTAGAGAGTTAGTTGAGGCTGCTCAGGCATTAGAGACTGTTATTGGAGAGGAGGATCATGTTATTGGGAGACAAGAGTTGGGAAAGAGGAAAGAGCCTACATCTCTTACAGGCAAGCCACCTCTTCCTAAAAGAGGAGGAGGTGGATTTCAGCAGGGACAATCATCTCGAAAATAAGGATTCTCTATTAAGAGGTCAGCTGACAGGTTTATACCATTTAGTAGAGGAGGTAGATGTAACATCCCCATATCCAGGATAAAGCAACTATCTCATGTTAACTGATAAACAAAGTGATTAATATTTTTTTTTCTATATCTATTCACGGTGTTTGTATTAAAGTCTACTGAAATTTCGATGGAGTCTCCCCTATACCGGGAGGTTGTTGCGATGTTGCGGTCGCACAAATTAATTACCCTAGCTTCAAACACAACACACAAGATAGTATAGAGCAAGCAAGGGGTCGACCCACGAGGAAGATTCAAGTCAGATTTTTATGCTAGATGATATGTAATTTTTTGGGGGGGGTTTGGACGTTATCTAGGCTAAAACAAAAGAAAACAGAAAACTATCAAACAAAATTTAATAAAATCATAAAATTATCAAGAGAACAAACATTGGTTGCAAGCACACATCCACCTACAGAAATCAGAACTGATCATGGAAATGAAACATCAATTTATATTTTGAATATTTATCTCTTCTTAACATTGGTTAGTTAACGGATCCGTCATATAACTAATCCTAACCATCAAAGAACCACAATGTCTATACTAGTAATTTAATTCAATGGTAGCCTTAAGAACTAGATAAGTTGATTAATCAAGAAAACATAACTGTCTGAAGTCTATGTTTGATTTGATTGAACGTTCTTCCTAAGATTAATAACGTAGATCCGCCATAATATTAAACTCAGTTGCTTCACAAGTTCATATACCACAACTCCGGTTTTGATATCAAACTTAGCAATAGATTGTCTATAATAATAACTTAGAGTCC
>Ga0325410_1005705_pt1 | contig 13724 bp, 8 predicted proteins | sample PopdelMetagenome_16_FD_206182 | JGI IMG/M metagenome (GOLD analysis project Ga0325410, IMG submission 206182) | Populus deltoides microbial communities from Bellville, Georgia, United States - Xylem-PdIQD-R3 | ecosystem: Host-associated > Plants > Phyllosphere > Stem > Wood/Secondary xylem... | reverse complement strand
CAAGCAGAACCCAGAAACAAAACCCAGAAAATAGGGGGAAAGAGACGAAAAAAATCAGTGAAGCATGACGCAAGCAGAACCCAGAAAAAAAACCCAGAAAACAGGGGGAAAGAGACGAAAAAAATCAGTGAAGCATGACGCAAGCAGAACCCAGAAAAAAAACCCAGAAAACAGGGGGAAAGAGACGAAAAAAATCACAGAACCGGGGGAAGAAAGACAATAAAAAAACTCAGAAACACACACAAAAAAAAGCACCGAAACTGGAGCTGCAGGAAGACTAAAGCATACGGGCACAGAAGCAAAGGAAAGCAGGAGGGAAGGTTGTAAGCAGACGAGGGCCACCGCGCTGCCACCATCCACACCGTCTCCAGAGAACAGGTAAGTCATTTTTCTTTCGCTTTTTTTTGTACATTCATCTTGAATGTATCGTTGCACTGTGCGAAGGTAAATTAATTACCTTCTCACTGTGCATGATGCACGCGTGCTTCTTGCTAGTTTGGGCCCAGCCGGGTCACTGGCTTGGGCCAGTGACCGCGCCGGGCCGGCTAGATCCAGCTGAGCTGGGCCCAGCCCAAAACAAATATATAAAAAAATAAAAAACAAAAAACAAAAAAAAATAAAAGATAGAAAGTGTAGAAATAAAATTTTTTGCATGTCTGAGAAAAAATGTATTTTTATCAACTTATTCAATGATATCAGAATCATGAATAAAAAAGGAAAATATACTGATTTTTTTTATAGCTAAGAATTTTTACCAACGCCAAAGTTGGAATTATTCGTGGTGGAATTTTTACCAACGCCGGAGTTGGAATTATTCATGGTGGAAATTTTTTACCAACGCCAGAGTTGAAATTATTCATGGTGGAATTATTCATGGGGGAATTTTTACCAACGCTAGAGTTGGAATTATTCGAGATCGAATATTCACTGGCGCCAGAGTCAGGAATATTATAAACAAATCATCATAGCATAAACGAATAAATGTTTAGCAATTTAAGACAAAATTAGCAATGCAGTCTGCCTCAGGTAGAACGTTTAAGGGGTGATAATATCTTCCATTTTACGTAACCAGTCCCGTACCATAGAATCTCTGTTGACCAGTTAGGGTTCCTAGTGACCATAATACTAGGTGGCGACTGCTTAAACAAGACATTTTTTCCCCTAAAAGAACAAGATGCCAGAAATCTGTTCTTTTTCCATAATTCAAGAGAATTAATTTTTAGGGTCGCCGCGATGTCGGGTGCGACAACAATCACAACAACAAATACAACAACAAGCAAATGTTTCTAAAAAAGGCAAAGATGATGAAGAGCATTTGTTTATGGCATCACAAGCTAGCAATACTTCTGAACTAAATACATGGCTTATAGACAGTGGCTGCACAAGTCACATGTCTAAGTTTCTGTCAATCTTTTCTTCTATTGACAGATCAGTTCAACCGAAGATCAAGTTGGGAAATGGAGATGTTGTGCAGGCTAAGGGGAAAGGCACTGTTGCGATCAGCACAAATAAAGGTATTAAAACAATCACAAATGTTCTTTACATTTCAGAACTAGATCAAAATCTCCTTTAATGTTGCACAGATGCTCAAGAATGGTTATGAAGTCTCTTTTAAAGAGAAATTTTGCTTTATCACTGATACACATAATTCATAGATAACAAAAATCAAAATGGATGGTAATAGCTTCTATTTGAAGCTTGATGTTGTTAAAGGACATGTGTTTAGTGCTAAGATTGATGAAAGCATTCTTTGGCACAAAAGATTTGGTCATTACAATCTCAATTCATTAAAGTTGCTGTATGATACTGGAATGGTAGAAAACATGTCTGAAATTCATGTTACTGCTCATACATGTGGAAGCTGTGAACTGGGAAAGTAACACCGACAACCATTTCCCAAAGGTATATCTAAAAGACCAACTCACAAACTGGAGTTAGTCCACTCAGACATATGTGGACTAATGAGCACAGTTTCTTTAAGCAATAATATATACTTTATATTGTTCATTGAAGGTGTTAATAATAAATACACCTTAATTACACTTTTCATCTGAACATATAGATATATAAACCTAAAAGTGAAGTGTTAGAAAGTTTAGAATGCTACTTGTAATTATTCTTATATTCTATTTAGAATCGCATTTTAAATCATAAAACTTTGATTTTTTTGTATGAAGTTAATTTTTTATATTTTAGATTATTTTGATATTTAAAAATAATTTTTAATAAATAAATAATATTATTATTTTAATGTATTTTCAAATAAATAACACTTTAAAAAGAAAAAAAAAACCACCTCATACTCTTAACAACAATGGAAATAAAATAAAAAAAGGCCAAAATATTATCATTTTTAATCATTTATTTTATTTTTTTATCATTTATTTATTTATATTTAAAATAAATTTAGAGAATAACTACTTATCCTTGTTCTTTAAATTCTCAAAATCTTCTCCAAAAGAGGCCATATCAAATTTGATTACACCTACCCACTGTCCAAAAGAAATCTGGTCGTTAATATGTTTGTTTGGCAGTGATTGATAAAGGTGTTGTGTGGGTCTTAAAGCATTGGAATAGCATGCAAGGATTGACTTCCTGTTACTCAGACTGTAGGCACCAGGTTTAAGGGAACTGCCACTCTGGGCTCACCCGGGGATTCTAGGTATCCAGATGAATTAGCACGTTGGACAAAATCATTCAGAGAATCCGCTTCGGAGTCTCAAGTCAGTTTGCTGAGACTGTTGGGTTGGCACAAAATTCCACCGCACTTCACCCTCTGTAAGAACAACGATAAATGCCTGGTGGAAATGAGAAGAGAGGACGGCTCATAGCCTCTCTCATGTCCTCAGAGGAGAAAACAAGATAAAAGTGGCACTTTTCTGGATAATGTCCTAGGTATAATGCTAACAGGGTGTCATATTTTGCTCAGTGATGACCACAAAATGCCTTAACTATAAAATTGAACTTGTCTTTATGGTAGACAAATCATAAACTGAAACTACACCAGTTCATATGGGTTTTTCTTTTGGTTGAATGCTACACGTTTCATATTTTGCTCATAATTTTCCATACGGTAGCGGCAGGTCAGACAAAAATAAACGTCGACAGAGTCTATAATGGTTTTTGTTTTTAACACAGGTACATGCGGTGCCCATTTGGACTTGACAAGTGAAAGATGCATCTGGCCTGCGGCTACCGTATGGAAGAAAACAACCTTTTCCTCTCTGCATGTTTGACTCTATAAATCGTATGGACGAAAATGGTTTCCTCGCAACGCAAAATCACAATTGTTATTTATCGATCTTGCTGCCAGTGAATTTTTTTTTAAAATATATTTTCTTAAATAATACAATTTAATAAAAGTCAAACTTTTCACTGCTTTTTCAAATAACTGTATATCACAGTCGGAAAGTGTGACTTCTTCAAAATACATACAGTAGAGGAAAAAGAAAAGGGAAAAAAAGAAAGTATATATTGTACAAATAAATCTCAAAACAAACATTATTTAGTTAGAAGATATTTCTTATTGTTTAATAAAAATGAACAATAAAAATGATTAAGTGAAAAATGATATTGGTCTTTTTAAGAAGTTATATTGGTCTCATTACCTGGGTCACGAGTACTTCAACATTAGACTTATTTTTTATTGGGTTATCCATGTCTCATGATCCAGGTTGTTGATTAACCTAATTGACTCATTTTTTTAATTGATTTTTTTTCTTCAATTTCATCAATTAATATTGTGTTTAATTATTAATATTGTGTTTAATTGGGAATTAAGCTTCATAATTTTTATTTTTTTTTGTTTTTCATTTGTTATCCTGGTCTCATAATTCAGTAATAGAGCTTAACATGTAATTTGGGTTAACTTGATTTATTTTTCATATCATTTTTTTTAATTAAGATTTTTACAAATTTTATCATTCAATATTAAGTTTGACAAGGACAAATGAGAATCAAGCTTTATAATTTGTTTTGACTTTCTCTTTATGAGGTTATTTCAGTCTCAAGACCAAAGTCACGGATTTGACAGGTTAACCCGGGTTAAATCAAGTCATTTTTTTCTATAAGGTTATCTTAGTTTGATGACTCGAGTCACGAGTTTGATGGATTAACTCAGGTTGTTTTTTATGTTCTTTTTTTAATTGATTTTTTAATCTTATCCTTCAATATTAGGCTGGTTATGGATTAAAATTTGTAATTTGTTTTGATTTGCTTTTCATGGGGTTATCCTGGTCCTATGACCATGCGGTGCCCATTTGGATAAAAATACACATGTTTTTTTTAGGTCTTTTTTTTTAATTTCATCTTTTAATATTGGGTTGATTGAGAATTAAACTTAATAATTTATTTTTATTTGCTTTCTATAGGGTTATCATAGTCTCATAACCCGAGTCATGAAATTGACACATTAACCTGGGTTGTCCAAGGTCAATCCAATATGTTGTTATTTTAATATTAAGAAAGATATGATCTTGAAATTTTGTTTAATCAAAATTTATTTTCACAGGTTGTATGAGTGTTTTTGAACTAGTAAAGTCAACTAGGTTATATATGGTAAACCCTCATACAATTTAATTTTTTTCTGCTAGGAAAAAAACATTAGCAACATTCAAATATTTTTTTATGTTCAAGAAATATTTAACTTGACCCGTAGCGTATCGCAAGTCAATCATCTAGTTGAGTATTATATGTCACATCAATTTTGATTAAAGAGATTACAATTTTTTTTTGAGTGAATTAGGCTAATATTGGTATGCATTTTTAAAATTTTTTATTTATCTTAATTGAAACATAATTTAGTTTGAAGATATTTTTTATTGTTTAATAAAAATGATTAAGTGAAAAATGATATTGTTGTGTCACAAGTGTCACAATTTGCAATTATATTATTATGATATATATTCATAGGTGTTTTTTAAAGTGATTTTTAAATTAATATTTTTTTTATATTTAATGTGCTGATATTAGATATTAAAAGAGCTAAAAATATTATTTTACTATATTTTTAAATAAAAAATAACAAGTCAATAGCGCGTGAGAAACATTTAATTTTGACAATTACGCAACATGGCCGTTACAAGTACTACCAAATATGAGCTGGCTAAAATTTGTTAATGGCTCCACAAATATTAAGCATTTAGAAGCAGAGCTGCCACCAACAACAATCTTCATGAGAATGGCAAAGCAGAAAAAACTACTATAAAAATGTAGTTATTAGCAACAGAATATTTCGTTGTAAATAATATTAAAATCCATTGCTAATATAATTTAGCAATGGTATCAACAACGGCAAATCTCAAATGCAGATTTGTTATTGCTGATTTTTTAGCAACAGAAATTCCGTTGCTTACAACCAGCAACGGATAATCCGATGCTAACAACCAGCAACGGATTTTTCGTTGCTAATTTTGGGAATCAGCAACGGAATATCTGTTGCTGAGTATATTATTTTTATTAAATTAATTTTTATTTATTTATTAAAATGACTTTTAATTTGTTTAATTAATTATTTATGGATATTTTAGAAGTTGTAGAATATATATAACCAACATAAATTAATATTAAAAATAATTGTATAACTAATAAAAAATGAAATAAAAATAATATTCATATTATAAAAATTTAGTCAAACTTGTATTAATACAATTAAGTCGAAATACAATTAAAAAAAAACAACAAAAGATACAATCATGATACTGGTTGCAAAGATGACCCATGATACTGTGGATCGACATAACATTGATCAGGATATAGTGATCGAGGTATAGGTCGATAAAGTGGTTGAGATGTGGGACCCATAGGTGTCATTACCTGGGGAGCCATAGGTGAAGGCATACCTTGGCCAATATTTGATGTCCCACCATGGTATCCAAGATTATTCACAAGATATTCTTGCATGGAATCCATCTGCCATTTCATTTCAAGAATAAAATCATCTTTTTTCTTTATCTCCTCTTCTTTATCCTTTATCTCCTGTTGCAATGCTCGATACGATGAACTGGGATATGATGACTCCACCGAGTAGGAATGTGATGAAGAACTTGTACTAACTATAGATTTTGGCATACGAGGTGCACCATATACCCTACCCTTTGTAACTCCTCCTAAAGCCACACACCAAGCTGCTCCATCAAATGAAGGATGATTTTTCCGATTAGTTCCATACTTTGAAATCATCTCCATTTTATAATTTTCCTACAAATAAAATACATGCAACAATAAATTCATTTGAATGTTAAATAATACTTAAGTTATATTAAGAAATAATCAAATAAAAATACATACAACCACTTTTTTAGACTTGTTGTCGACGAAGCTACCAGACTGCTTAGTACTTTGATGCAAAGCTGAAAAGACATCATCCCATGGAGGTTCTTTTCCACCAGCTTCCTCTTGCTTTCAAGATTAATAAATATTATAAAAGACAAATATACAAATTTTAATTTATTATCTTAAGCATAAAAAAAAATCCTTACCATGTTAGCTCGATATGATGCAAATGACACTGTTCCTCCAGAATGAGTGCTTCTTTTGCCATCTGTTTTGGTTAATCGATTCCTCCTAGCAGATTCAGACCTCCTTTGAAATTCAGGGGTAGACCAAACATCTTTGATCATTTGATTCCAGTCATCATTGTTTATCCAGGCAGGACCTTTATCAAGGCAATCTATAATATTTGTAGTGTTTTCTTTTGACATGGCTTTCTTGCGAGCTCGTGTCAATTGTTGATTCAAAGCTATCCTAGCCTTATCTTCCCAAATATTACGAACAATCGACTCATCTTTCTCAGGAAAGAAATATTTTTTCTACCAAATAATATATATACCAAGTAAAAAGAGTGCACAAAATTTCAAATTATATAAATAATTAATCATATTGTGTTATCTTGTTCCGAATTTGCAAGATGATGTAATAACTAAAGAAATTAAATGATATTAAAGAGTAAACAAGAAATAAGAACAAATTAGAACACAAATCAGTACTTGCTATTCAGTTAATAATTTATGGTTACAAATAACAAGACAATTACCAGCACACTTCTATAGCTATTCAGTTCATAATTTTCATAATGCTATATTAAAGTGGTCAAAATTGAAAAGAATACGGCAATTAGTGTTGGTTCTTACCTTAAACTCTTTAAAGAGTTCATCCCTGCACATTGAATCTACTTTTTCCCAAGAGTGTCATGCTCCCTTAAAATTGGACCTCAAAATATCTCTGATTGCACGTTCACACGATGCGTTATTGAACCTGAAAATATATAATAACAAACTTATAGTAAACAAATAATTACACAATAATAAGTAATTTTTTTCATACCTGAAAATATAACCTTAATAAATTAGTTTTTATAAGTTTAAACTTACTCTGTTGTTCCATACAAACAAAGCTCTTTTTTTCTTGTAATTGGATCTATTGGTGTGTCAAAACCCTTCCTTTTAACATTTTGATCATAATTGTATGGAGAAGATGTTGAACCGTGGATTGATGGCACACCATCTGGATCCTCATCACATACACCTCTCTCTACTACCGTCTCCCTCATCTTCATCTCTAATGTTCACATCACCATCATCACCATCAACTCTCCCATAACTCCTATATGAATTATGTCCTCCATAAACAAGTTGGTTATTTCGAGGGAAACCACCTTGAGTTTGAAGCAAATCTTGGAAGCGAAAACCCTCACAATATTGATATGCTTCAACCCTCCCATAATCATGTTGAGGAGCATGTGTACTCCCCAAAGTAGGTATATAATACTCATTTGTGTTTTGATACATAGGTTGATGAAATGTGGATCCTTTGTTATTATGCCTTGATGTAGTTTGAAATGATTTGGATGAAGTGGACCTGTCACTCCTTGAAGTGGACCTATCACTCCTAGAATCGAATATGGATCCTCGTCGAGGCATGCTAAAAACCAGAAAAAACATATACATTATCATATGAATATATACAACATAACAATAAATTAGCTCATAGTTAAACTATCATGAACAAAAAATTCACAGATATTTTCCCAAGACTGCCATAACTAGAATGAAAACAAACTGTTAAATCTCATTTATTTTCCAATTCATTACAAACAATATCCAGTTTATGATGTTCAAAATCAGTATGGATTGTCCACTTAATAGCCATAACTTCAAAAAATATTATACTTCAAATAAAATAATTACTGTAACAACAACAAATATATAAATAACATCAAGACCATTTCATTAAGCATTCCTTGCAATAATAAAAATCAGCCATGAAGTTTATATTGTCAAAAGCCAATTAACACAAACAATAATAAAAATAAAAATCTAAATAATTAATTAAGCAGAAATCAAAATTATGAGTATGCTTACCTTAATGTTTGTTCCTATAAATCAAAACATTGAGTAGGAAGAACCCTTTCATTCATGCTCCAGCATCTATCAGCAAGAAGACAAATCACAAAATAAACTATAACATCAGAATTCAATTTAAAGATTGATACTTGAAAGGTTAGAAATGATTTCAAAGGTCAGTGAAAATGATATATGTAATGTCATCCATAACACACACTTCAATAAAATAATAAAGAAAAAACATTGATAACACCAATAAGTATTTTTATAAATAAGCATACTTCTTTAACTACTAGTACTTAAACGATCATTTAAAATGAAATATGTACCACATAGCTATATATAATTGGTATTTTATAAACTTTTTCTTTTAGGGTAAGCTAGAAGATGGACAAGAAATTGCTATGAAGAGGCTGTCAAGGAGTTCTAGACAAGGATTAAATGAGTTCAAAAATTTATTTGAAATATAAGAATTCTAATAGGTTATTAATTGAATCCAAATTTAAACAATATTTTTATTTATCCATTTCCTTTTTAATTATTGGAGTAAACTATTAATTTAATTTAATTTAATTTAATTTTAGATTTTTTTAATATATAAACACTATAATATTATATTTTAATTAGAGAAATATGATTTTAACATGGTGATTTTACTTAATGGCTTGTTTTGTGGGTAAAAAAATACAGTATTTATTTGAAATATTTTAAGCATTTAAATTGAATTCAATTCAAGATTCAAAAATTTATTTGAAATATAAAAATTCTAATAGGTTATTAATTGAATCCAAATTTAAACAATATTGTTATTTATCCATTTCCTTTTTAATTATTTGATTAAACTATTAATTTAATTTAATTTAATTTCAGATTTTTTTTAATATATAAACACTATAATATTATATTTTAATTAGAGAAATATGATTTTAACATGGTGATTTTACTTAATGGCTTGTTTTGTGGGTAAAAAAATGCAGTATTTATTTAAAATATTTTAAGCATTTAAATTGAATTCAATTGCATGATTCAAAAATTTATTTGAAATATATGAATTCTAATAGGTTATTAATTGAATCCAAATTTAAACAATATTGTTATTTATCCATTTCCTTTTTAATTATTGGAGTATACTATTAATTTAATTTAATTTAATTTCAAATTTTTTTAATATATAAACACTATAATATTATATTTTAATTACAATGGTTTTGCCGCTAAAAAATACAGTATAAGTTTCAAAAAGCATTAATTATTATTTTTTTGGACAACCTATTAATCAGCCTTAAAAATAATTAAAGTTGGTTTAAACATGAAAGGGCTTTTTTTGAACTACCCACCCAAAGTTCTAAACTGCCTTGTCATTGATTTATATTGTCTAACCAAATAATCAAAATGGGATTCGGGCCTCTAAATGCCTTCATGGTTTTGAAATTAAATAAAGAAGACTGAGGCTTATTCGTATTCCTCTTAAGAGGAAAATTACCAAAAACATGAACTTCAGGAAGCAATATGTAAAAGCAGAAATAAAAAGGACAGTACTATGCCCAGAAAAGTTAATTGAATATAATCTCAGCATCATGTTCACATAAACCTCCAAAACTAGGATCTACAAGGAAAATAAATTTAAATATGAATAATCTTATCTCAATGAAAAGCAGAGTTCCAATTAATTGAAAAGATTACAATAGGCATTCCCAGCAGACAAATTAAGCATAATCTAATTAAGCAACCATCAAAAAATAAAGCAAAATAGACTTACCTAAGCCCCAATAATCAATAGCCCAACGTGGAGATTTCCTTGTTGTAACCTAATCAGACATAGCCAACTCTATTGATTTATATTGTGATCCAATAAGCCATTCATATTGCTGGAAAAATAAAAAACATAAACAATATATTAAACCCATCCAGCTATATCAATTGTTAGTCTTTAAAACAAATCTAAGTTAAACTATGAAAAACAGAAAGAATATCCAAGTTAAAGTACCGTTTAGTTTTTATATTTTCATGGCAATTGTCTTCTCATAATAATTTTTTTTTCTTCTAAGATCTAACCTAAAAATTTTCAATCTTGAACAAGATTACAAAGTTATTTTGAAACTTCAAAATAACTAACATTTAATTTATAACAAGGAACCATGAACAGACCTCACCCACTTAGCAACACTATAAAAGATACGAGAATAAATTTCATCTCAGCATTTATGGTTTAGTATTGTTAAAGACCACATCATTTCTTGCTAACCAAATAGACCCCAAATTAGCATCTCACCACAATGTAAGACCTCCACTCCTGAAAGAGCACATCAATAAAGCATAGAACTATCCAAGAAACACCCACCAACACATAATGTTAGAAATTTTTTTTTTTAAAAAAAACATGGTTAAAAGAGCATATTTCAGAACAGATTTGAAGTGAGTTTCATATGAAAATTAATTTTCAACATAAATCCTTTAATATGAAATATTATATCTTATGGTTTTCAAAAACATAATGACTAACTTATAAAATCATAAAAAATGTATAGACTAAATTATAATTTACTCTAATTATTATCTCTTAAAACCTATAACTTAATAGGAATCTATATGGTTAGGACATAATTTTTCTACAAAACCGAGCCTTTGCATAAAATGAAATTCCAATGAGATGCTTTTAGTTCAAAGAGCAGAACAACAAGGTACAAAAAGCATAGCATAAATAACTTAGCTATAAATTAATAAACCTAGCTAACCAAAAGTTAGATCAATAGAAAATAAGTACAGGACCAAGAATTGACAGCAAGGAACTACTGACTTCCCAGCAACAATCAAAATAAATTTGTAGTTAATTGATATATTATTTAGTCATCTCCAGGTTTCATTTTGGTCTCATAATTTCCATCTAAAAAGAAACTTAATATCAGATTTAATGAAAGAAAATCATTTAATTAATTTTTTTTATATACAAACTGGAATTGAATAAGGAAAGGAAAAAAACAGTCATGTGCCCTGAAAAGTTAATTGAATATAACCAATATACAAACTGGAATTGAATAAGGAAATAAAAAAAAAACAGTCCTATGCCCTGAAAATTTAAATATGCATATTTAAATTTTGATACAAGAGAATCAATACACACCACTTAATCCCGTCTTTTGTAGCTATTGCAATATCTGAATTTTATTTGCTGAAAACAGGAACTCTATCAACCCTCCTGCTCCCATAGCTATGTGGAATAGTCTTGAAAAGTTGGTGTGTTGCCTTGACCTGTGAGAGCATAAATCAGATAAACAGAATTATGAATCTATCACAATAAATACAACTTTGTGAATACAATGTGGTCTGAACAAATGGCACCTGCTTTTAATTTAGAACAAACTGAAATAGTTGAAGTTTTTCCTGCATAACACAACAAAATAAAAGGTGGATTATTCCAGAAAATGATATGATATTAGAAATACGAATAGGATCGCAAAGTTTGAATTTTGTCAAGGAAAATAAGTGCGTATAAGTTTTGCAACTAAAACTAATAATTGCATATTTTGAAAAAAAATCTACATGAATCAACAACCACCACATCCTAGTAAGTTGGATTGGCTGTGACTAAAAGGCAGCACTAAAACTTTGCAAGCATGCTCAATCAAATCACAGCAAGAAAAAAAGAAACACTTGGACTACTATAGAAGAAGAAAATGTATCACAGGTTAACCAGTTGCTAGACTCTCTAGATTTTAACAACATCCATATGCTGTTGTAACACTTAAAAATTATAGAAGTAGAGCATTACAAGGTAAAAAGTTGAAGCAACAGGGTAGCAAGTTATAACAGCATGAAACATCTCAGTGAAAGTGAAGAAACACTACAACATTATCCAGTTTTACCGACGAATTAATTCCGTCGGTGAAAGCAATTAAATCCGTCGGTGAGAACAATACCGACGGCTTCACCGACGGAATCTATCCGTCGGTAAAACAGTCATCGGTAAATCCCATTTCCGTCGCTAATTCTGTCGCAAATTAAAAAAATCATCCACCGACGGAAACACCGACGGTAATACAGACGGATACGCGCGCCAAAAAACAATTCCCCGTAGGAACATTACCGACGGCCAATCCGTCGGTAATTGTAAGGGTAATTACCGACGGGTTTTCCGTCGGTAATTATGGCATGGTTTGTGATTTTGTTGCAACTCTCTGTGTAATACCGACGGATATTATCCGTCGGTAAGTCCGTCGGAAGTTCGACGGATATTATCCGTCGGTGATGCCATCGGTAAAGATGGCATGGATGGTAATTGTTTGGCAACTCTCTGTTAAATACCGACGGATATTATCCGTCGGTATATCCGTCGGTAGGTATTTGAAATATATAAAAAAAATAATTTATTAATTGTAAAAAACATTAATAAACAAATAAAAATGCATTAAACATTAAAAATGTAAAAGTAATAATATTCATTACAAATTTAATGTGTTTAAAAAACAAAATTAAACTAGAATAGCGGCGGAGCTGGAGGAGGAGGCGGAGGAGGAGGAGGAGGCTGGTTGTTCCCGGGATCATACGGCCAAAAAGATGCTGCACAAGTATCGTCACCCATCTTTGATCTCATCTCCATGACTATTTGACGGAGCTCATCATAATTCGTCGAGAGTTATTGATATTGTTGTTTCAACGCAATGAACTCCTCAGACTGAGTGTTCGATACTGATGGAGAGCTTCCAACAGTTGAGACACTACGAGTCGAACGCAAGTTGTCAGCCGTAGTGTTGGAGAGCCCGTAGACCCTGTTTTTATCGGGTCCACCAGACGATCCCGCCTCCATCCACAAATCTGGATCGAAATCTGGATGGGTCGACGGATTGTCCCCATATCTCTCCCTCAACCGGCTATTATAGGTCTCCTGAAAATTCCATCGGTAAAAAAATCATCAAATGCAATTCAAGATGCAATTCAAGAAAATAATAACTTACAAAATAAAATGAATGAACGAACATACCACGAAGTGCTGAGCACGGTTGTCCACGAACTGCTGCACCCCTTTTTGGCGGTCTTGACTCCGCACATGCGTCTCTAGAAACAGCTCCATTGGACTCGGTTCTCGTCCAAGAGACGCAGCCTGTAAGGAAAAAATAGTTTGAAAGTTAAATATATTATAAGGAATGACAAATTAATTATCGATATATTTCAATAAAATTAATCTTACCATCCGCTTTACATGTGCGCTGAATGGGACGGATCCGCCAGTGTGCGTGGTCACCGAACCATAAATTTGTCGGTTCCGGTTGTCGGCGCCAGAATGTGAGCGCCGTGAGAACCGCTCTGAGGTCACGTGCTCAATATATGCCGTCCATATTTCCCCCGAGATGAATGGCGGTTTGAATTCCTGCCAAACCGCCACCT
>Ga0325410_1005701_pt1 | contig 13729 bp, 9 predicted proteins | sample PopdelMetagenome_16_FD_206182 | JGI IMG/M metagenome (GOLD analysis project Ga0325410, IMG submission 206182) | Populus deltoides microbial communities from Bellville, Georgia, United States - Xylem-PdIQD-R3 | ecosystem: Host-associated > Plants > Phyllosphere > Stem > Wood/Secondary xylem... | reverse complement strand
TGAACACTGTAAGGGCTGTCTTTTTCCTTGTTCAGTGTAGACCTTTCAAGGACCCTTCTTGGGCGTTTCCACTTTATTTTTCTCACATGGGGCACCGTCCGATTGTATATGTGATTGAGTAGAATCAATCAACACTATGGTAGTCTTTGGAAACGCGTTTGAACCTGTGTTTTTAAAAAATTTGATTTTTTTTACTAAAATTTAATATGGTTTGTACGTTTTAGATTGTTTTGATGTGCTGATGTTAAAAATAATTTTTAAAAAATGAAAAAACATCATTGACATGCATTTTGGCACGAAAAGTTATTTGAAAAGTACCCGCAACCACACTACCAAACATGCTTTATATATATAGGACGGACGGCAAAGACAGAAGGCATTGTGTGCTTTAATTTGCCATGGATAATGTAGAGGTGTATAGGATTTGAAAGAGTTTATCTTCTAGTTGTTTGGTACAAATTCGTTAAAAAACTTAAGAATACTAGTTTTATTAGAAATTCAAAAGATAAGGGATTAAGTTGTGGCTAAAAAATTATTAACATCTTTTACGCACCCTACTCGCGGTAAACTGCTTTATATAATTTGATGTGATTTAGAGGTTTTAAAGGTTTTTTAATTAGTGGTGCATCTGTGGCTTAGGATTTAGATTTATTTATGTGAATAAATTTGGTATTAAAAATTTATTATGGACTCGTATACCCAAATAAATTCTTATGAAAAAGAGCTTTTTATAATTTCCATAACTATAAGAATTTTCTATTGAATTCTTAATATTTAAATATTAATCACTATAATATTCAACTATTAATCCTCATGAATTAAAAAACTGGTGATTATCGGAATATTGATAAAATTCTTATGGATTCAATAAATTGATTATTAAAAGCAAGATGCATGCTAAAAAAATAAAACATACTATGTATTTTATTTTATTTAAGAAGATATGATTTTTTTAGAGATTTAGCCGTATGAAACACACAAAAAAATATTTTTTTTGTATATTTGTAGATTTTTTGGAATAAAAACTATCCAAAAAAAATTAAAGAGGTCTTGCCAAATACATCCTTAAACCAAAAATTCAATTAAAAACCATCCAAACAAAGCCTAAAGACAGATCTGATTTTTTTTTTCTTTTTGTTGACCTGGCCGGTCGACTTGACTAGGTTGACTCGATTAGGTGGACCTAGAAGTAGTTGACCCGACTAGGTTGACTCGACCGAGTTGACTCAGAAACAAACCAAAAAGAAAAACTAAAACTAAAATAGTTCGAACTTCACAAAAACATAAAAACTTAAAAATCTTTAAGTCAAAATGAATCAAATGCATATAAGACAAAAAATGAAGAACATTCATCATCATTTTGTAAATTCAAACCTTAATCTAGACTAGATCTCGAACAAAGAGCGCATGGTCTTGTTCGAAATAATGCATAGAACAAGAATTAGGAGTTTGTTAGCTTTGATGGTCAACAAATCAACACAATTTTGTCAAAATAGATTTTTATTCAAAATTGAAATCTTATGATTAAAACCTACTAAAACCTATTATTGATGCATGAAACTCCTAGATTACTTACTAGCAGTGATAGACGAACTTGCGTGAACTAGAATTTAAACTAAGTGAGCTCTAAAACTAATACCTAAGGCAAGATTTAATGAATGAATTTGCCAAAACCTAGAAAAGCCAACCTAGAATGACAAAACAAACCTAAAAAGACCATTTTAAGCCTCTAAAACATGTTTTTCTTATTCTCTCAGACCACATTATCAATGATGAATATAATTAGGACCAAAGAAATAATAAAAAAGCAAGAAACTCAGAAAATACATTGATTTTCAATCCCCAAAACTAATAATAAAAAACAAAAAGCATGCTTGAACAAAATGAGCTTCAAAATCCATCTTTTGTCATTTTAAAAGACCAAAACAATAACCGAGAACTTGGGACTATCTTGTCATTAACAGAAAGTAACCCTCTCTACTTGCTCCACATTTGGCATTTATTAAATCAAAATACCATGCAATGTAATGTATAAAGGCAATTAATAACATGTTAAAACTTTCAAAAACTTCGCATTGAACATGAGAAATCATTACAGTAGGCCTCATAGACTCCACTTTCAAGGTTTGAATGTATATACCTTCTTAGCTTAAAATTTTTCAAATCTGAATTGATTCTTGATGTTGCCTTCCTTCTTCCTTATTTTCAGACTTCATTAGACAGAGTTGAAGCTTCTAAATCCTCCTAGATTGAATCACTTGCATCTTAGTTAAAGTTTATTTCTTCTACTCTCTCTTGCCCCTCCCCTTTTTTTTTTCCTTCTGCTCCTAGATACCCCTCTTTTTATGTGGTTTTGAAATAAACTTGGAGACCAAAGTGAGGTGTTTTTGGCCTTTAGATCTATAGAGAAAGGTTTTAAAACCTTGATAAGAACCTTCTAGGGGGTTTTTAAGTGGGAGAACACGAAAAAGTTAGGTGGTTTTCTGCAAATGGGTGTCCTAGTCAAGGGTAATTAGGTTGGTCACTTTTGTGGCTTCGCTAGAGCAACTCTGACATCAACATTACATGAGATCACCTGAACTTGGTAGAGGGGGTACACACCTTTTGATTGGATCCATTATTGCTTATTTGGAGGTCTGTAGCTCCACATTCAAACGTTTGAAAATGTTTGCTCAAATAGCGTGACAACTAAAATTATAGTGCTGGTGAACTAGGGACAAGATGTTGTGGAGATCAAAGAAAAATATGGATTATAAATGTTTGAATTTAAAGACATGGGATTATAGAGGGGGTGTTTCTCAGTTGAATGATGGTGGTTGCTGCCTATGGAGTTGTAAAAAAACATCACATTCATTCGGTTGAAAGTGCCTAATTAATCAGCCAAAAACTAAAGAAGAAGATGTACAATATCTTGAACAGCACCATTTTAGCTAATCCCTACAAATTAGGGTTTTGTTTTTTATTCGGGATCTGGCAATTTGCAATTTGATCCCTATTCTTTCGATTTTGTTTGATTTTACATGTAAATTCCCCCTAAATTCCTAATATCATGCAATTGTGTCCCTGTCAAATTCAATTGTCAGCCCTAAATTTGAGCACCTTTTACAAATAGATCCTTGGTCTCTGATTTGTTCAATTGGACCCTTAAATGACCATCAAACTTCCAATTTTCTTCGATTTGACCCTTGAAGTCACGCGTGTTTTACAAGTTTGTCCTTCACGAATTGTTCATTTAAGTCCCTAATTGCTCACCAAACTTTGAAATTTATGCAATTAAGCCCTTAATATGATCGTTTAAACTTTTCAAAATCCAATTTTGATCCCCAAACTTGATTTGTTTCAATTAAGATCCGAATTGACTCCTAAAAGTTGATTTCCCTTGTGATTAAGCCCTCCATAAATTTAATTAAACCTTCCAAAATTTCAATTGAGTCTTTAAACACCTAAATAAAGCATTTTCACTAGTGGGTTCCTTTCTCAATCAAAATTTTAGGTTGCTAATTTGGACATTTTGGTCTACCAACTCTTAGTTGGCATTCCAGTCTTTCACCAACAAACTTGGACAGTTCTTTTTGGGCTTGCTTCATATGTATTCCCTTGTATATATTTTTCATTTTCTCTATTGTTTTTGGTTAAAATGGTTAGCAACATATAAAAACGCTTAAAATGAGGAAGTGTTTGTATTGAGTTTATTTTTAGCATTAACTAGTTAGTTGTTCGTATACAAAAGCTAGAAATGTATTCATATTGTTATTAAATTTGATATGTCTCAATGAATCATCTTGTTAACTCACTGATTTAGCCCCTAGCTTGAGCTAGTTTTCAAATTAAACCAAATGAGAGATGATTTATTATGACCCGGTTGACTTGGTGAGTTTATCCATATCTTGGTTGAACTAGTCACAACTCCATTTCACTTTTTAATTTTCTTTTTCAAAATGACATTGCTTAAACATTTAAAAAGATATTAAAACAACGACGATTTTGATTGATATGGATTAACCTGCGCAACTCGTAACCTAAGTTATGGGTCTGATTGAGTTTTATAACTTTCCTTTTTAAAATTTATTTATTTATTTAATTATACTATAAGAAAAATATATATTTATAAGAAAAAAATAAAATTATAGAGGAGAAAAACAATATCAATAAAAAAATATTCTTAAAAACTGTAATGATTTGAATTAAAAAGGAAAAAATATATATTTTTAATCTAAAACCTAATCTTCTTATTCTTTTGGTTCTTTTTATTTTGAGAAAAAAGAATTTTTTATGAGCAGTATTATTTTCTAACTAAAAACTTATTATGATTGTGAAAACAAGTTTTAATTAAAAAATATTAATAAGCAAATTATTAATCAATCATTTTTGTACACCTATATGAAGAGATTTGAGGACAATAAGCTTGAGAAAATTATATAAAAAATACAATAAAAATGAAATTATTTTGTTCTCAATAAATTAATGAGCCAATATTTAAAAAACATATTATGCTGATATATAATTATCCATAAAACAATCAATATTATTATTATAAATAGCCCTAATTTTCTTAAAAACAATGAAATAATTAGATAATTGATTAAATATTATTTATTAAATTAATTTAAAGAGATTATTTTGGTATGAATCCTAAAAAAAAGAGAGAAAATAATAACTAGAAAACAATGAACTATGCTTGGGTCTAGTATTCCATCCTAGGCATTTATGACCCTTGAAAAAGAAGTAAGGTGAAAAACAAGTTGAGGCCTATATGCTTAGTTGGTTTAGGTTTTTTTTTTTTTTTGAAAGGGTAAACGATATTTCATCTGTCTGTCTGTTCTTTTAAATAATTGATGAAATGTCCTATGCCGATTTACTTTCCAGCCACTAGAAATCACTTTTAGTGTCTGGAAAGTTAAGGTTCATGTTTTTTTTGCGTAAAAAACTTATTTTAAATCATATTTTCACCTAAAAACACTGAAATACAACCTAAGAACTTTAATAAAATCATTTTTCATTCCAAAACACATTTACATTTGTCCAAAAATTTAAAATTAAAAAAGAAATTTCAAGCCCCAATTTACTTTTTCAAGTCCCAATCTACCTTTTCAAGTGCCATTAATATTTTCAAGAGCTGAAAAAACTCATTGACACAAGTATTGATATTTATGGTAGTCAAAATGTGGTCACTCGATAATTTTCGTTTTCCTTTGCTATTTTTTAATAAGCCTCTCTCTCCCATAACATTTCATGGACTGAAACATAAAAAAACATTAAAGTTTCATACCATAATTTGAAACCTTTTAAATTAAATTAGACATAAAAAAAATAAAAACTTTTAGGACTATACAATACTTTTTTACGACCTAAGTAGAGTGATAAAGGTTAGTATTGTTGAGTCTATCTCTAAAATAACTAAAATAATGAAGCACCCTTTGAATTTAGTTTATTTATTAGATTATCAATCACGTTATCGCTACTACTTGGACCTCAACAAAATTTGGAATGTAAAAAAAATAATATCAGGAATTTTTTAATATTATCAATAAACTCGGTATAATAATTCAAACTTAAATTTTTTTTACCATTCTTTACTTAACCCAAATTTTAAATTAAATCATGTGGGAGTTGCTCCGACATGACCTTGTCATTCAAAAGAAAAAAATAAATTAATTTTTAATTTATTATATGATAAAAATACAAAAATTAATTTATAATAAATTCAATATTGAATGATAAAATTCAATAAAAATCTAATATTAAAGGATAAAATTAAAAAAAATAGTGTGAATTGTTAATTTTGCTTATCAATATTTGTTGCATTGAAAACTTGCATATACAAAATTCCTTATTTGATCAATCAATTTTTTAAGAAATAGTAATTTGAAACTGGACCAAGTTCTTCAGCCTGAATTGTCACAATATCAAGCCAGGGGCTTGTTTAAAAAATTGAAGCACGTAGGCATAGAGAAAACTTGTGTGCTAGGCCTTTTTTTTGGTTTATCATCGGTCCTTGTATTTTTTTAAAAGAAAAATTAGATAATTTTTAAAACTATGTATCTATCCCATAATCTAAACTCATGAACTTGACTTAAGCAAAGCACACCACCACTTGAGTTATAGCATGAAATTGTTAAGCAAATTACTATATTGTAATTTATACATCGAATTATAATTTTAGATATAGAAAAATTAAGTAAAGATTTGATTATATAAATTTCTAAAATTAACCTAAATGATATATATATATATATATATATATATATATATATATATATATATATATATATAATATCAATTAAAGAGCAAATTGATATTTTATAGGGTTTTTAAGACCACCTGTAAATGAAAGCTATATCTCTTATTTTTAGTGGATGATGAAAAATATGAGTAAAGTACAATACTGTAATATGCTTAAAACACACACAAAAAAGAGTTAGCACTATAAGATATATCAATTTCTTTTTCCTAAAAGAATTTATGAGATTTCTCACTAGTGATTCATATGGATTACCGTTAGAGTCTGAATAATTAGACGGCTTGTGATTTGAGATAACTCAACCTTTGAAGCAACTATTCAAGGTTGAAAACAAAATCTAATTTTGAAGTAATTTTTACATAAAACCCTAAAAAACTCTAGATCTGCCTAACAGAATCCTTAGAACTTCTAAAAAATTTTTAAGTTTATCTTTTGTTGTGTCTATATGTTTTGGGAAATCCAACGGTAGTAGCAGAGCTATTGTTAGACAATTATGGTTGTTAATTGCTTGTTTTAATTGTTATTGGTGTTAATTTTAAATTAATTTTATATGAAAAACTATTTCCCAAAATTAATTTTTTTAGTCCTGATTTTTTCAAAAAAAAAAATGAAACTCTATTATTCTAGCTAGATTTGACCGAATTTTTTGAATCTAGCCAGAATTTTGTAGTAATTGAACAAAACAAGGAGATATGCTATTGGTGTTGCTATGAGTAGCGCTTGGCGCCTTGTGGGCACTGCTGCACGCAGTGCCTGATGCCATGAGCACTACCGCGAGCAGCGCCAAACACTTAACGCAATGGGTGTTGCATGGCGGAGCTTTGGGCGCCATAATCGCTCTTGGATAGTAGCCATAACTGTCATTGGCTATAGTAGCAAAGAGAAGAAGGGAGAATGGCAGGATTATGATTCTGCCCCTGTATAATTACTATTATGCCACCGACACTTACAATTTATTACAAAAAGGTTTTGAGATTGTAATTTAAGTATTTACCCCTGCCTTTTTATTCTTTATTATGTTTTGGCTTTTTTTTTTTGTGAGAATTATGATCCTTCCCTCCTTATATAAAATATTGATTTTATACTTTAAAATTAAAACACAAATTAAATTAATTATAGAATTAATTTTTTAAAATGGATTAAGATTGATTTTTTGTAATATTCTAATTAGGTTAGGATTTAATTAATGCCTTGTTTGTTTCCAGGAATTCATTTTCCTGGAAACCATTTTCTCCACTTTCCCATGTTTGGTAAACATAAGGAAAGTTGGTCAAGGAAATTGAATTCCAGTCAAAGGAAAAAAAAAGGCTTTACGGCAGGAAAGTGTTTTCCTTTCCTTATTCTAAGGAAAACACTTTCCTTTTCTTGGTTGACAAAACGTACACTGTCCAAAATACAAATTCCTAACTCTTTTTCTCTCCCAAATTGTTTACGCAGAACAATTGAAGCATCTCTCAGCTTTTTTCCAGGTAATTTTTTTCCTCAAATGTCTTTATTTATCTTATGTTTTCATCCTTTTTATTTTTAATATGTAATTATAATAATGACATAAATCTTGTGATATATTTGCTGTGTTTTTTTCCTGGTTTATCTTATTAATTTTACTGCAACCCATACTCCCATGCTCTGTGTAAACCCAAACCCCTGGGAAGGCAACCCATTCAACCACAACAAACCCAAACCCCTGGGAAAAATCAACCACAACAAACCTAAAATTTTTCCCAGAAACCAAACACAGACCCATACACAAACACAGCAAACTCCAGAGAATCACCATTCCTTCGTTTCGCCACTTAAAGAATCATAGCAAACTCAAAGAATCACCATTCTTTCATTAAGTCGAAGGCGCCCTTAATTTCACCATTCCTTCCCTGCCAAGCCACCTCTCTTCGCCAGGCAACCCATACACAGCAAACCCAAACCCCTGCATTTTTCCCAGAAACCAAACACAGCAAACCCATACACAACAACCCATACACAGCAAACCCAAACCCATTTTTCCCAAGCTATGTTTTTTTCACAGAAATCGGGTTTGCTGTGTTTTTTTCACAGAAACCAAACAAAACATTTTGTTTGGTTTCTGTGAAAAAAACACAGCAAACCCATGCTCTGTTTCTCCTTTTGTTTAATCAAAAACATATGCTTTCAATTCCCCTCCATCTCTTCATCTTTCTCTCCTTTTCTTCAATTGCTTCTTTTCCAGTAGAACCCGACCCACCCGATGTCCCCTTCCCAAATCTGCTACCTTGGGCTCTCCTTCTCCTTCTCTTATGCTTTCCTTCTCTATTGATGAGTTGATGATATGTGTTTCTTATGCTTTGTGTGTTTCCTGTGCTTTCTGGGTGTGATGTGTGTGCGTTGATGATGATGCATAGTTATGTTGTGTGCGTTGATGATGATGATGGTGCACAATAATGAAAGGGGAATTGGTTTGGGTAGAAATCTTGACTGTGAAATATTATACTCTTTGATGATGATGATGGTGCACAATAATGAAAGGGGAATTGGTTTGGGTAGAAATCTTGACTGTGAAATATTATACTCTTTGATGATGATGATGCTCCACAGTAATGAAAGGGGAATTGGTTTGGGTAGAAATCTTATTTAGACAGTGAAATATTATGTGCGTTGATGATGATGATTATACACAATAATAAAAAAACTGAAATGGTTTGGGTAGAAAACTTGAGTCCATTAAATATTTATATACAGAATTCATTAATAAATTATTGTATTGTTTGTTTTGGGATACAGAATTCATTATATAATTATTTCCTTTAAGGCATTATTTGTGTTGGGAATCAGCTTCTTTGAGCATAATTTATTGTATTGATTATGTAAGTATTTTATATGCTTTTTTAATGTTTATTTCCCCAAATTTTTAGGTTTTGTTAGCAGAAAACTTCACTTTTTTGTTATGGATAGTAAGATTATTCATGCAGCATGTATGAGAGTAGCTGTAACTGTGATAGCTACAGAGGTAGCTATTATTGAACAAGAAAAAAATAGAAATTATATACCAAGAGAACCACGTATAAATGCAATTGCTCAATGATAATTCTATATGGATAATATTTTGAATCGAGGTGATATACATTGTGTTGAACAAATTCGTATGAAACCAGTTGTCTTATATAAATTGTATGATGTTCTCACAAGTCATGACCTATTATGATCAACTCAAAATATGTCTATTAGGGAGCAAGTAATTGTGTTCTTACAAATTACAAATTATAGGTCAAAACCAAAGATTTCATTTTATTAGTGGTATATACTATAGGTCTGTTGAAACTATTCATCGTTACTTTAAAATTGTTTTAAAAGCAATTCTTAAGTTATACAAACACCTAATTAAAGACCTAGGGGATACAGTTCCCGCAAAGATAATGAATAATCGAAAATTCTATCTTTATTTTAAGGTATGAGAACAATACCAATATTTTTATACATTAATTAATTACATCTAAAAAAAAGGTTATAAATTATTTTTTCATGTTTATATAGGATTGTGTGGGAGCAATTGATGGTACCCATGTTCCTGCAAATGTTCCTGTTGAGATTCAAGGAAAGTTTTGAGGTCGAAAAGAATGAACAACACAAAATATTTTAGCAGCTATAACTTTTGATTTGAAGTTTATATATGTTTTAGTTGGCTGGGAAGGAAGTGCACATGATTCACGGGTTTTAGGTGATGTATTATCAAGACCTAGTGGTCTAAAAATTCCAGAAGGTATATAATAAAGTATTTCTTATATGCAATAAACATATAAAATGTTTAATTAGCTAAAGATAGTAATAGGTTTTTTTTTCTAATTTGTAGGGAAATATTATCTTGGTGATGCTGGTTACGGTATTCGAAAAGGAATCATTTCTCCTTTTCGTGGAGTTCGATATCACTTGAATGAGTTTACAGAACATTCACCAGAAAATAAAAGGAGTTATTTAATCTTGACACTCTTCGTTGAGAACTGCTATTGAGCGAGGGTTTGGCATTTTGAAGAGTCATTTTAGATCAATTGATGGAAAATCTTTTTGGTCTTATGAAACACAAGTAGATGTTATACTTACATGTTGTATTATTCATAATCACATCATGGGAGTTGATCCAAATAACTTTCTTATGGAAGAAATATGTTCGGAAAGTGAACCAATTAGACGAATAATCAACTTAAATCAACGGGAGGAGAGGGAAGAGAATAACGAGTGGATAACAAAAAGAGAAATGGTTGCATCAATCATGTGGAATGATTATAACACTCAAAGAAACTAGTAATTGAGTGTTAATTATATGTGTTTGTTTTTATTATGTCTTGCCAGAGTTTGTATTATCTTTATTATGTATTTGGATTGTTTATTGACTTTATTATAATTTCTTATGTATTTTATGTATTCTCTTTTAAATATTAATTGTAGTTTTTAAATTTAATTTATTAAATCTAAATATTGTATGATTATATTTTGTATAAATTTGTAACATTTTTTTTTTTTATAGAAATGAGTAACACACAAAATCAAAAATGCAAGGGCAAACACTTTACATGGTCTAAACCTATGTCTCACATGCTACTTGAGATATTAGCTGAGAAGGCACTTAAAGGAAACAAACCTTTTTTCACCTTTGGAGCAGAATCTTTTGTTAAGGTGGCTACAGAAATTAGTCAAAAATTCAACGTACAATGTGAGCCTAAGTATGTTGACAATCATCTCAAAACTGTGAAAAAAGAATGGGGAATAATAACCAAGCTTAAAAATAAAAGTGGCTTTGGTTGGGATGATTGTTTGAAGATGATTACAGTTTCGAAAGATGTTTATAATGAAGACGTGAAGGTATGATAAATATTATACTCTTCGTAATTTTTATATTTACTTTGGTTTCCTAAATGTTATACAAGGAACTAAAAAATTGCATATTCTAAACTTTATGAACAGGTATATCCCAATCATGACAAGTATCTCAACAAAAAACTTGTTGTTGGAAAAGATATGGCAATCGAAAATTATGCCAAATCATATGTTGATGTCAACTTGGAAGAGAATACTGAAGAGCAATCAATTTCAATTGAAAATGAAGAGGAATATGAAGAAATTTCAAAAGGAAAAGAGACATCTTTCTCTAGTACACAAAAGAGGCAACATAGGAAGAGAAATCGCATGTATGAAGATGATAGTGTTGAAAAGTTGTCTAAAAAGATTGGAGATGTAGCATTTGCAATCTAAAGCCTCAGCAAAAATCAACTTGATGTTAATGAGCTATATACAGAAGTGATGAAAATTGAAGGTTTTGATGAGATCACTCTTGGGGATGCATTTGATCACTTGGTTCAACATGAAATGTTGGCAAAATTATTTATGGTAAAAATGTTAATTTGAGGAAAATTTGGATTTAGAATTTTGTGAACCAACGCTGCTACAGGCCTGATTGCTAAGATGATTTTATTATAATAAGAAAGTTTATGTTTATTATTTGACAAGTATGTTTACTTGTTTAATTTGGTCTAGCATGTTTATGTTTGTTAATTTGAACTAATATATATGAGTATTACATTAAAACTTAATATTTATGCATGACTATGTTTGATGTAAGATATTTATATATATTTTTTAATGCTTATTTGATATATATATTAAAGGGATATTACAGGGATAATTGTCTATACCCGTAAAAAAAAAAAACAATCTTTATCCAAAAAATCTATCAAGATATTTTTGTATTTATTTTTTTTAAAAAAAATCTTCATACCAAAAAACCCAAATATCTAACTCTTACTTAATACCATAAACTAATTTGGCTTTCTTCATATGAAAAAAAAAACATATTTTAAGCTTTTAAAATTGAAAAAAAATTAATAGGTTTTATTTATGAAAAATTTCACAAGGTTATATCTCTGTAATATTATATGACATATATAGTTATATTTTATAAAATAAGCTATATATGAATATAAGTTATAATAATAAAAAAATTCATTATTATACTTTTTAGATTTTATTCTTTTATTGTAAGTGATTAAATATTTATATTTAATATTTTTCATATATTAGATAAATTTGAAAAAAAAATTAATTCATTAATAAATTATTTTCCAGTTCATTTTTCATAACATAACTAAACACTGGAAAGTGTTTTCTAGTTTATTTTCCATAACACTACCAAACATCGGAAAGTAATTCACTTTTCAGGAATTCACTTTTCAAGAAAATCACTTTATAAAAAGAAACTACTTTCTTGCAAACAAACGGAGCCGAAAATGTTTAATTAAATAATATTTTAAGCCATGAAGTTTTATTTATTTAATTCTAAAATAGTTTAGGGTTTTAATAAGAATTTTGATATGATTAATTTTCTTATTATTTTTTGATATATTTTTTCCAAGATAATTTATATTAAATAAATTTTATTATGTTTGAGAAATTATCAAATTGGATTTTATTTAATATTTCTAAATGATAGAAATGTTATTTTAAAAATTACATATAAAGTCAATAATTAGAATTGAAGTATGCAATAATTTTATTATGCATGTTAAAATGTTATTATGCATGATAGATGATTATGGACATTAAAAATCAATGTGATTGTGTTTTTATGGTTGAATGGTTGTAATAATAAATAAGGTCTCCATGTCCTACTCAAATGTAACTTTAATTTTCTTATTCAATTATGTAAATATTATATAATTTAAAAATATATAAATTTAGATAAGAAAATTATTTTTTAAACCAATACAAAGAAATAATGGTGGTGAAGGCTACAACCATGATACATGCAAAAAACTTTGAAAATTTACAACAATTACCTAGGTTTTGACCATTTAATTCCCTTTGATATCTCAAGAGAATTAGTTTGGAATAACATGTAAGAGGTGTATGTTTATATATAATTACTATATATGATATATATCACTAATATCATGGAATGAAACTTAATTAAAATAATAAATATTTCGTTGATATATTAAATACATGTTACGAACATGAATTATTACCTTTCTATTTTATATACTTAAAACCAGAGTTCTATTCATGAATAACGAATATGTTTTATGCTATAAAATTAGATCCTACATAATTAATTTATATAATTTAGATAAATTATTTATGATCATATAAAATTAGAGGTATTAAATAGGTGAAATATATTTAATACATTTAAACAAAGAGTTGTTATCTAACTTATCTAGAAATCACATAAAAATATGATTAATAATCTATAATATCTATCTAATTTAATTTAATTTAATTTATTAAATTATTTAAAAATATATAAATTAAATAGATACCAGCCCAATAGAAAGGCTAAAAGGAAAAAAATCCATCACTCTCTCCCTTGTTAATAATAATCGGCTAAACAGCCATGAGGGAAAAAAAAATGAAAACTTTCTATTTTCTCTCTAAAATCTCCAAAATTCCTTCTTCAAGCGAAAAACCCATGAATAGTTCTTGATGATTTGTGAAGAAAACACAAGATTGAAGAGAATTTGGAAAGGA
>Ga0325410_1005700_pt1 | contig 13729 bp, 1 predicted proteins | sample PopdelMetagenome_16_FD_206182 | JGI IMG/M metagenome (GOLD analysis project Ga0325410, IMG submission 206182) | Populus deltoides microbial communities from Bellville, Georgia, United States - Xylem-PdIQD-R3 | ecosystem: Host-associated > Plants > Phyllosphere > Stem > Wood/Secondary xylem... | reverse complement strand
ATTTCATGGGCATAGGGTTATAGAGGAGGTATTTCTAAGTTGAATGGTGGTGGTTACAATCTTTAAGATGGTTAGAGATGCCACATTCATTCGTTTGAACATGCTTATTTGATCATCCAAAATTACCTTAGAAATTAGAGTTTTTTAATTTGGGATTTGGCCAATTTTAATCTGGTCAATAGTTTTCCAATTCTTTTTAATTGCATACAACTGCACCTTTGCCAGACTCAAATATCAGCCCTAGAATTCAGCGCCTTTTACAGACGAAACATTAGTTTGAATTTATTCAATTTTATCCTTAATTGACCACTTACAGGTTGGTCCTTAGTCTTGTGAATCTGAAATTAAGTCCTTAAATGGCCTCCAAACTTTTTTTTTCATGATTAAGCCCCTGATTTAACTAATTAAACCTTCTAAAGTTTAATTTCTAACCCCAAACTTCAATTTCTTTCAATTAACAGCCAAATTGACTACAAAAACTGATTTTCCTTGCAAACAAGTCCTCAATAAAATTTAATTAAGCCTTCTAAAATTCTCATTGAGTCCTAACTATCCAAATTTGTATTTCTTTACCCTAAATAAAAATGTTTTCACCAATGAGACCCTTTTTCAATCAAAATTGGGTTGTTCATTTTGCCGATCTTATACATTTTGGTCCTCAAACATTTTCACTTATTATCTTGGTCCTCCACCACCAATCTTGGTCAATCTTCTAGGCTTTCTTCATAAATGTCTTATTGTATTTTTTTTATTATTATATAAGTGTGTGTGTGTTCAAAAATAGGTAACAACAAGTATGAACATGTATTAAACTATAAGTAACATTGTTTTGTAAACTGATGCAATAAAGACCATTAGATAAAACACAATTTCCAACACAATCAAATATATAAAATAAACTAAAAGTTTCTGAAAATTTAATAGAATAACCAAAAGGTACAAGTCTTGAAATCAAGTTTCTAGAAAAACTTAGAACATAAAAAGTCATTTCCCATTCTAAAACAAAATCATTACTTAGAGTTAAATAACATGTTCCTATAACCTTCACATGTGAACACTTCTTGTTTCTCAAATATATGTTTTGTTCACTTCCGACTAGTTTTCTTAGGTTTTACACACCCTGCAAGGTATTTGAAATATGGATTGTAGAACCAAAATCAATCCACTATATGTCATAATTAACATAAACCATATTAGATTCATAACAAACAAATGAGATTGGAATACCTTTCTTTTCATGTTATTTCTGAAATTTAATGTATTCCTTCTTCATGTGTCATTCTTTTTAATAAAAGAAACATATGGATTCCTTCTTAATATCAACTTGAGGAGGCATTTTACCTTTTCCTTTTTATTGGCTGGAGTTTTGTCCTTCCTCTACGTTGCCAGCTTGCACTTTCTTCCAGTTCCATTACCAGCCTTCCTTCCTTTTGAACACAAATGGTTATGAGTTTATTGAATGACCATGTGTCTTTATATGTTTTATACTATATGTTAAAGGGTTCGTATTATTATGGAAGAGTATTCATAATATAGTGCATTAAAAAGGATTCTTACATCTGAACCTCAAGATTCTTCATTTGAGCCACAATATCTCCCATCTGCATGATGTGCTCGCGCACATCTCTCATACTAGTGAGCATCATGGATGAGTACTTCATGATTATAGTGCTTGCTAGTGCCTTATTTGAAATGATAAATTAATCATCAATTGCTTTTAACAAATCATGAATTTTCTCATATTGATCAACCAAAACACGTATACTAGTGGATATTCTAGTATTTATGAACATCATATTAAAGCGATTAGATCACTCTCATCGTTCATAAAGTGTAATATCCTCTAAAGTGTTGGTATTAGCATCTGCACGTTTTTATCTTTCCTAATTGTATAATCTATTTCCATGCACCCTAAATGAAATAGAATTCTTTCCTTTCATACTTTATAGTTATCACCCTTTAGATTGATAATATCACAATGAATATAAGAGAAATTCGCAGGTTGTATAATTGTAAGAACAAATTTAAAGTGCATCCTCATGTTAAAAATGAGGAATAAACAAGATTTCATACTTTACCAATGTAATTCATGCTAAAATTGAATATAATGACATAAAAGTTGCATGTGGGCTAAATTTTTAATTCAAACATACCGTATGATAAAATTATCAAATTATATACTTTATTCATAATTTTGTGGGTATATATCATGAGAGTAATTTGATATTATATCCTAAACCCTACAATAAGACTATCAAATTATGTAATTAATTTATAATTCCTATGGGTATATTATAAAAATAATTTGATATTTTATTCTAATCAACTATATAAATATAATGAAATATTCCTATGGGATAATATTTAAACTAAATTTTCAAGTCATAAATAAAATCAAGTTAATCATTGATTCAATTTGGGAATCAAGATTTCTCATAAAATTTCTTGGGAAGATAACATATGGTGGAATAAAAAAAAAATAAATTGACCACTAAAAAAATTCCATAAAAATATATAATTAAGTAGATTAATTGATTTCTTTGAGCACAAAATTTTTTAGATAGATATATCAATATAGATATCATATCAAGGTAGATGTGTTATTACAGGCTCTGATATCAACTATTAGACTTGATAGATCTAAACATATTTCTAAAATAATTTGTATTTAGATTTGAAGTGGAAAAATAAATAGATCAAAATCTACCTTATATCATTGATGAAAAACACTTAAGAATATTTTTTTTTTTAGGTTTTAGTACTTTTAATCTTTGACACATTCAAATTTAATGATATATCTTTGTAGATAAAATTTAATAAATGTTTTGCTCACTTCTCATTGGTTTCCTTAGGTTTTGCACACTCTGCAATGTATTTGAAATATGGATTGTAGAACTAGAATCAATCCACCATGTGTTATAATTAACATCAACCATATTAGATTCATAACAAACAAATGAGATTGAAATACCTTATTTTCATGTTATTTTTGAAATTTAGTGTATTCTTCTTCATGTGTCATTTTTTTTAATAAAAGAAACACGTGGATTCCTTTTTAATATCAACTTGAGGAGGCATTTACCTTCCTTTTGGATGGAGTTTTGTCCTTCCTCCGCGTTGCTGGCATTGCACTTTTTTCCAGTTCCATTACCAGCCTCCTTTACTCTTGAACACACATGGTCATGAGTTTATTGATTGATCATTTGTCTTTATATGTTTTATACTATATGTTAAAGGCTATGTATTATTGTGGGAGAGTATTCATAATATAGTGCATAAAAAAGAATTCTGACATCTCAAACTCAAGATTTTTCATTTGAGCCACAATGTCTCTCATCTGCATGATGTGCTTGCGCACATCTCTCATACTAGTGAGCCTGATGGATGAGAACTTCATGATTGGGGTGCTTGCTAGTGCCTTATATGAAATGATGAATTAGTCATCAATTGCTTTTAGCAAATCATGAATTTTCTCATATTGATCAACCGAAACACGTATACCAGTGGATATTCTAATTTTTATGAACATCATATTGAGGTGATTAGATCGCTCCCATCATTCATAGTGTTATATCCTCTAAAGTGCTGGTATTAGCAACTGCAAGTGGTTTATCTTTTCTAATTGCATAATCTATGTTCATCCACCCTAAATGAAATAAAATTCTTTCTTTTCATACTTTATAGTTATCACCCTTTAGCTATATTGAGAATATCACAATAAATATAAGAGAAATTAGCAGGCTGTATAACTGCAAAAACAAATTTAAAATGCATGCTCATGTCAAAATTGAGGAATAAACAAGATTTCATGCTTTACCAATTTATATAATTCATGCTAAAATTGAATATAATGACATACAAGTTGCATGTGGGCTAAATTTTTAATTCAAGCAAATATATCGTATCATAGAATTATCAAATTATGTACTTAATTCATAATTTTATAGGTACATATCATGAGAGTAATTTGAAATTCTATCCTAAACCTTATAATAAGACTATCAAATTATGTAATTAATTTATAATTCTTGTGGGTATATTATAAAAATAATTTGATATTTTATTCTAATTAATTATATAAATATAATGAAATATTCCTATGAGATAATATTTATTATATTTAGTATAATTAATTACAATTAATGTCTATAATTCTTTATGTGATCCTAACATAGCATAATATATAATTTTATTTAGTTAAAGATGTCATGGATAATCTCTAATTATTTAAAATTATATAGATCACTAAGTTAAGGCATAATTTTATATAGCATAAAATAATATGCTACCTTTTTTTAATCCATAAAAGAAGAACCAAATAAAGTAAAAGTAAAGCCATGAAAATTAACCAAGTAAAAAAAACATCAAAGTGATAGCCACATGAATTATAATTAAATATCCTGAACGAAAATAAAATGGATAGCCCAATCATTAAATGGTTAGAAATCAATTTTTTTTAATGATTTATAATCATACAAAGCATCAAAACAACCTTTAAAATAAAAACCCTAAAATGTTTATTTTTTAGCACAAATGGTTTTTAATTTATTCCTACACTATTGGGCATGTTGATGGAAATTATTCTAGGCATTATATTCATGGCAATTATTGAAACTCGTTACACTATAAACTAAATTTTCAAATCTTAAATCAAATCAAGTATATCATTGATAAAATATGACAAAATAAAAAAAAAATCATTTAACCACTAAAAATTTCATAACAAATACAGTTAAGAAGATTAATTGATTTCTTGAAGCACAAAAATTTCTAAATAAATATATCAACATAGATATCATATTAAAGTAGATGTATTATTAGAAGCTCTGATACCAACTATTAGACTTGATATATCTAAGAATGTTTCTAAAATAATTTCTATGTTTTTTTATTTGAAGTGAAAAAATAAATAGATCAAAATCTACCTTATGTCATTGATTAAAAACACTTATGATTTTTTTTTGTTTTAGGTTTTGGTACTTTTAAGCTTTGACACATTCAAATTTAATGGTATATTTATGTAGATAAAAGTCTATATTTCAGTATATAAGCTTAGAAACCAAAAACCTTGGATTTAAACTCTTATTATTGATACAGCTATAATGCCATTAATTTATAAAATATTAATATGGGAGTCAACTTTATTGGATCAAATATTATATTAAAGTAATTGAAAAAATTGAATCGCACGTTAACACGGAAAAACACAACTTCAACATAACGATGTAACGAACAGAGGCAAAGAAAGCCAAAATAAACAAATAAAAGTAGAGAGAAGCCAACGGATGTAACGTGCAAGGAAGACATTGGGATATACTTATGTATTTGGATGTCCTAAGCTTTGGAACGTTATCCATCCACCTTGTCTTTCACAGCAAGCTCTATTTCTTTTAAAACTTTGCGTAATTGGTAGCTGTTGCCTTTACTTTAATCAATTTCTTTGCAAAGTTGCTTGGGTGATCCCTCAGATACATGATTTCCCAGAATATATAAAAGAAAGCAGGAGGTGTGTACTCTTTATACAAACCCCATCTCCCTTTTTTTTTTTTAATTAACATGGGTGTCCGAGCTAGCTTGCACGCATCTCGACTAATTTCACAGGTCCTTAAATTTCCAGTGATTCTGAGGTTTGTGAGACTCGAACTGGTAACCTCTAGAAAATAAATTTAAAACCTGACCAGTTAAACTATACTCAGATACTCATCCTTCCATTTAGAGGTGGTGTACTCTTTATAGAAACCCCATTTGTAAGACTCGAATTGATAATCTCTAAAAAAAATTTAAAACCTGATCAGTTAAGCTATAATCGGAAACTCATCCTTCCGTTTAGAGGTGGTGTACTCTTTCTAAGAGATTTCAGGTTCCGAATCAATTTCTTATAAAATAAAAGGAAACAACCACGTTCTCTATGGATACAGAGTGTCTCACGTTGACAAGAGTAACGATACCAACCAGCAGCATAAAAATATATATATATTGTTTCCTATCCTGTGGATCTGTTTCTAGCTACATCATTTGTGTATAAGAACTAGTTACGTGACTTGTTCTTCATCACCAGTCGAGTTGTCTATTTTTATTTTCTTGAAAAAAAATTATATATAAGTATTTTTGTAGTTTAAAAACTCTAAATTCAAATAAAAAATCTTATGGAGGCATTTAATCAAATAATCAAAAATTATGTATGTGAATAAATATATAAATAAAAAGTCTCTAACGATATCAAAAAATAAAACTTGAAAAATCGAGAGATAGGTATAAATCAAGATATTTAATATCGAAAGATGGACATTTTCCTGTTGTGTTTGCTAAATTTATTTATTAAAATATATTTTTTTAAGCAAATGATAATAGAAATAGAGACATAAATTAAATTAATTGAATAAAATAAAAGGGAAAAAAATCATGCAATGCTACACATATTAGAAATATTTTTTGAAAATAAAAAAAATATTTTCAAAAATAAAGTTCACCCATACAAAAGATAAAAAAAAAATTATAGGTAAATCAGAAAAAAAATTTCAGATTTCAATGCATAAATAAAAAAATAATCGTCATTTAAAAGAGGACTTCAATCAAAATAAAAGAGAGAGGGAGAAGGGGTACTAATTTAAATATAAAAATAAAAAAATAAAAAAAGAAAAGCAAATGTTAGGCATTGTTGGGCATAGCAAGCCAGGCTAGTTACTTGGCCCATTTTTTCAAGGCCCACAAGTGGCCCCCATTTTTTCAAGGCCCACATGTGGCCCTACTCTAACAGGCCTGTGCGATTGGGCCCTTAATTTTTTTTAATTTACAACTGGTTAGTCCTATTTTTGTAAAAAAAAAATCAGGGCTTAATTTTTTTTTTACTTTAAAATGTTTTTCCAACTCATTTTTTACCTAAAAAACCTATAAACATTGTATGAATCATGATAAACCTATCTATGACTTCAAAAAACCGCTTAAAAAATCAAAATCACTCGAATTCAAAAATCAATCCGAGCTCGGATCTATTTTTTCACAAACTTTAAAGGTAAAAAAAAAACACATAATATGAACTCTTCTCATTAAATAGAACAATTTAACACAAATATCGTCCGTTTTGGTGGCTTAAATTGGTGTCAACGATGCTTGTACCAAAATTCTCTTTCTATCGCTTGAATTCGGCAACCTCTCTCAACTAGTGACTAAACAATAACAAAAAAAAAAATTGTAACAAAATTGAATTGGAAAAATATTGAGGTACTGAAATTGTATAATTCATATAATTTTTAATGTTCAAGTATCAAAGTGTATTTTTTATAGAAATTATAGCATGCCACCTATGTTTGATGTTTTTTTCATTTCAGTCCCTCTTTTTTTGATCATATATTTTTTTATAAGAAACCAAAATTAATTAGCTTTCAATTAAAATTAAATTATTAAAAAATATATATAAAATTTTACATAACTTATCCACAATAATACATGAAAGAATGAATAATAAAGCCACGAAAAGGCATGCATTTTAGAATAATACGTAATTTGCTGGAGATTCCTTGGGTTGCATATAAAGACAGTAACAGGCCCTCATCCCTAGGCCTTGATAGAACATATCGTAGACATCTGGCAACGCCGGCCTATAAAAAAAACACTGCAAAGAGAATCTAAGTTAAGGAGAAAATTTAAAGAGAGGCAGTGGAGTTTTTTTCCCAATAGTAACAGAACGGGCATCTTTTAAAGAGGAGACAAATTCTCTTCTTCAATCATTTTAAAAATACATTTGTGTAATAATTTGATGTATTTAAAGAAATATATTTTTTAGATATAATTTTAATATTTAAACTCAAGAGAAAAAACAAATGGGATTTACCATCAAGTCTTATATATTAGGATAAAAAAATAATTTTATTTTAATTTTATAATTTTAATAATTTGATGTCCTAACAATATTTTATTAGTTATTTTTTATTTATTTTAAAAAATAGATATAAAGATAAAAAAAGAAATGTTACAAAGATTAAAAAAAAAAGAGGTTAAATGAAGAAATTTTTATCAATTTTAATGGATTTATATTTAATTTTATCTCTCCTCTTTTTTCTTTTCTTTTTTTGTTCAAAGTGAGCCATGGAATCTGAATGTGGACAAGATCAAAACACCAAATTATCTGCAGGCAGTTGTTTTAAGCAATGGTTTTATTGGGTTTGAACCACTAGGTTGAATTAATAATAAATATTTAATAGAAAGATGAAATGAATTTTAATTTGATAAACTAAGTAACCCGACGTCGTTGTATTTAAGTTTTAACATAATTATGGATAAAAATTAATTTGTTTAGTTTGATTTTTTACTTAAATGAAAAATCGATTTGAATCACAAATTAATGTATATTATATTCTCATTTCAAATTAATGCAAGTGTAATGAATAATTTTCTATATCATGTTTTTAGATTTGTATGATCTACTCTTAATTAAGACATCGTGTTCAACTTAGCATGTATGATGGTAATATATCCTAGTAGAAAAAATATGTTAAGATATTGAACTAGTCTAATTTAGTTAAAAATCATAGTTAATTTTGAATATAACCCAAATTAAAATTTAGCCCTTGAATTTCATTAGATATTTTTTTTATAAAAAATATTGGTCAAAACATTATAGTTTTAATTTTTATTTTTAAAAAATAATAATTTAAAAATTGATCTACATTGAACTTTCATGTTAGCGACCTAAATCTCATCTTAAATTGACTATAAGTCAGGGTTTATAATTATGATTGTTAGAGAATAATATAAATCATATTATGGAACCTCACCTAACAGCTTAAGCTATTAGGTTGAGATGATTTTTTTAACATGGTATTGGAGCCTTAATGACCAAGCGGTCACAAGTTCAAATCCCAACATCTCTATTTATTTGATAAAAATTAAGCACAAGATAATGTGGGTGTGTGCAAGTTTCAAGCTCAAATGCTTTTACATGATCAGAGGGTGTGTTAGAGAATAATATAAATCATATTATAGGATCTCACCTAACAGTTTAAACTATTGAGTTGAGAAGGTTATATAGTTAATTTCATATAAAATGTCGTGTATCCTTGAATTTTAACAAAGTTGTAGCCTAACTGCTTGAATTTTAACAAAGTTTTAGCCTAACTGTGAAGACATAACTACAACGTATTTATGGTTTGTATCATCTTTATAGATTGACAAAATTTTAATCTTAATCTTTAAAATTTAGATATTTTCATATATTATACCCTTGTAATTAGGTTTATCTGATGGAAAATGTGCATGTTGCCTGCCTCGCTTCCAAAAAAAAAAAAAACATGTATACATCATGATTTGTTTATTTTATTTTTAAATATATCTTAATATATTTTAAATTGGTATTTTGTAATTAAAATTCTATTTCTATCTCTATCCGGTTTGTAAATAAGATATGTTATATGCGTTATCATCTAAGGGAAAATCACAAAACAAATAATTTATTGTGAATGTATTAATTCTATTATAGATAACCTACTTAAAATCAAATATAGATAAATTCAGTCTCAATGTAAGAACTTTAATACCAAAAAAGAAATATCTAATAAATGAATTATTTAAATTATTTGAGACAACACAAGACATAGCTTTGGCAAAATAATGATAGCATTTAGTAATTCACTAGCTGCGTGGCCTGCATTATGCCGCGGGTCAATTGTTTTAGCATAAAAAATATTAAAAAAACTAAAATCTAAGAGTGTTAGGTCTTTCTGCAAAACTATACCCAAGAACCTTGGGTTTGGCTGCAACGCTTGACCCAAGAGTAATATTTATAATATTAATAATAATATTAAACTTGCATGACTAAAGTTTAAGTGAGTTTGACTGCAACACCAAACCCAAGAGCCTTGGATGTTGGTCTGGCTGTAAGGTCATGTCATAAAAATGTGATAACAAAATAGAAAAAAAATTTAATATTACATAATGAAATTAAACAAAAAAAGATTAATTGAAAAAAATAAAGAAAAAAACAACAAAGCAAAGCACTATTCCAATGAATAGGGCTTTGCGAGGAGGGGTACTATAAAATCCCCTCATGAGATCACAATAATCTAATGAAAAGTAAACAAAACAAATCATAAAGTTTAATTTTTAGTCAAGAAAACAAAGAAAAAAAAACCTATATGAAGAAAAAAAACTAATGAAGAAAAAGAAAACAAATATGAATTAACTGGGTTAACCCGTCAAACCTGATATCCGTGTCATGAAAGTCTGATAACCAAATAAAAAAAATTAATATTAAGAAACTAAATTAAAAAAAAATTAATTAAAAAGGAAAAAAAAGGCATCAACCTTTTCACTGTGGACTGCACTGTACAGTCTACAATAAAAGACATAAAAACAGAAAAAAAGCAAAAAGAAAAAAAAGAAAAACTAAAGGCAATACCCGATAACTAAATAGAAAAAAATTTAATATTAATGAACTAAATTAAACAAAAAAAAATTAATTAAAAAGAAAAAAACCTATAGGAAGAAAAAAACTAATGAAGAAAAAGAAAAAAAATTAATTAACTGGGTTAACCCGTCAAACCTGAGATCCGTGACATATAATTTGATAACTAAATAGAAAAAAATTTAATATTAATAAACTAAATTAAACAAAAAAATTAATTAAAAAAAACAAAGAAAAAAAACCTATAGGAAGAAAAAAACTAAAGAAGAAAAATCTGAATTAACTAGGTTAACCATCAAACCAGGTTAACCCTTCAAACTTGAGATCCGTGTCATGAAAGTATGATAACTAAATAGAAAAAAATTTAATATTAACAAACTAAATTACAAAAAAATTAATAAAAAAAAACTAAAGGCATAAAAACAGAAAAAAAAACTAAAGGCTAAGATCTAAAAGTGTTAGGTCTTTCTGCAAAGATATAGCCAAGAGCCTTAGGTCTAGCTGCAACGCTTGACCTAAAAATAATATTAATAATAATATTAAACTTGCATGACTCAAATTTAAGTGAATTTGGCTGCAATATCAGACCCAAGAGCCTTTGATGTGGGTCTGGCTGTAAGGTCATGTCATAAAAGTGTGATAATTAAATAGATTAATTAAAAAGAAAAAAGAAAGAAAAAAAAACTTACAGGAAGAAAAAAACTAATGAAGAAAAAGAAAAACAATCTGAATTAACTGGGTTAACCCGTCTAACCTGGGATTCGTGTCATGAAAGTTTGATAACTAAATAGAAAAAAAAATTGACGGGTTAATCCAGTATTAACTGGGTTAACTTGTCAAACCCAGGATCCGTGTCATGAAAGTTTGATAACTAAATAGAAAGAAATTTAACATTAACAAACTAAATTCAACAAAAAAATTATTTAAAAAGAAAAAAAAAGCAAAAAAATAAATTTTTTTGTTAACCCGTCAAATCAGATAAAAAGAAAAAAAGCAAAAAATAAATTTTCTAATTAACCCGTCAAATCAGATTAACTTGTCAAACTCGGGATCCGTGTCATGAAAGTCTAATAACTAAATAAAAAAATTAATATTAAAAAATTAAGTTAAACAAAAAAATTTTCATTAAAAAAACCAAAAGACAACAACCTTTTTATAGTAAACTGCAATCCACAGTAAAAAATATATAAAAAAGATTCTATTTAGTGTTTGACTATAAACTACACCATCCAGTCCACGGTAAAACACGTAACCGTTTCGGTTACAGTTAATTGCTAAAAAGGTGTAGGTCTGGGTTCAAATTGTCAGAGGATGCACATCCATGCCAAAAGGCTCAAGATAATAGGTGGATGGGCCCTTTCATAGAGCAAGATGGTCCTTGGAATATTGTCTTTTTAAAGAGTTATATTAGTTTTATTTTTTTTAATTTTTTCAAATATAATCTTTTTATGTATAAAAAAGTCATAAAATAACAGATAAAGAACGGGCTACTTTCAACAATCTCAATTATTAAATGAAATAATTAAAAAAAACTCTTATAATTTGATCTAATTTTATATATATATATATATATATATATATATATATATATATATATTCTTATAAATTGTATTTTACATCACGAGTCAAATAAAATGCAATGTGGTAGATATAAATTATTATTAATCATGCAAACTACATAATAAAAAGTTTAATTTATGAAAATATAGAAGGAAAATCAAATTAAAATCAAACTATAGACTGTTTTTTTATAATTATCCCTTATTAAATTTGTTGGTTTTGATAAATTTTAATAGTTACAATTTTAATTTTTTGTGTTTATTTTTTTTATATTCCATAAATTTTAAGTATTGGTAGTTATAAAATAAGTATCTTAAGAGTCTTCATAGATTAATTAAGTATTTAACAAAAAAAAAATAGAAAAAAAATATCACCATGAATGCACCAATTGATATAGTAAGAACCAGATAATTCCCTGCACTACCTACCATTACTTTGTTACATGTAAAAAATTTACGCTCAAATTAAGGAAGATTTTTTTGACAATATTATTAATTTCAATTCAATATGTCAAACATCAAACCTCTCAACTATATTTTTTATTTAACTCGAGCTTTAAATTAAATTATATAAGAATTGTCTAGGCATGACTCGGTCGACTTAGTGTGTTAAAAAAAACTCGAATGACTGGTAAAAATATAATTTGATTTTAAAACTATTTTCAAGATGACATCTTTTCTTGAAAAAATATTGAAACGATAATATATTGGATAACCCTGATTAATCTAAGTTAACTCATCAAACCCGCGACATGAGTTATGAACTCCATTAATTTTAATAACTTTGTTTTTTAAAAATATTTTTATTTAATTATATGATAAAAAATAGACGCTTATGAAATCAAGTACTAACTCAATATTAAGATATTTTTCTGAGACCATGATAACACCGTATATAAAAAACTAAAATAAATAACAAAGTTAAATTTTTAATAAATACAATGTTGAAATATGAAAATTAAAATAAGAAAAGGAAAAGGCAAAAGAAGAAGAAAAAAAAAGGTTATTGTTCTAATGAACAATCATAACAGTAACACGTGAGGAGAGTAGCAATGATTTTCCTTTTCAATTAGTTATTGTTACTAGATAGCTTCCTTGTACTTTGCCATGAGTTGGACTGATTTTTTTAAAGTATAAAAAAAATAATGTTTAAGTGCTTTAAGTGTATTTTTGAAAAGAAAAAAAAATTAACAACATATTATGGAAAGAGAACTGAAAAAAATAATAATTATCAATCTCTGAGAATCAAAACGATGAAATAAAAAAAATAAATAAAAAAATAAAATTAAAAAAAAGAATACTAGCAAACACAAATAATGAAATTAAAAAAAAAAAAGATTATGAATCCAATGATGAAATTGAAAATAAATTAAAATTTGATAAAATAGTTACGAATAAAAATTAAAAATAAAAACATTGAGGACCAAAACTTTAAATATCATCAAATATTGAATTGAAGGGTAAAATTAAAAATTTTATGGCCACAAATTCATAAAAGAATCCAAAACAAAAATAAAAATCAAGCGAGTGAACACCAAATCCTAAAAAAATAAAAAAATTAAAATCAAAATACATTATTTTAAAGTTATGTTGGACTCGATAGGTTTACTTGTAATATAGGGGACACATGTATAAAACCTTAAGAAGCTTTAGAAAAAAAATCAAGAATTAGAGTTAGAGAAGTGAGATTTTATGAAATTGAACACTTAATAACTCATTTAAGAGAAAAATCAAGTGGGAAATAGTAAAGGGATAAGGAGAGAAGGACGAC
>Ga0325410_1005698_pt1 | contig 13730 bp, 9 predicted proteins | sample PopdelMetagenome_16_FD_206182 | JGI IMG/M metagenome (GOLD analysis project Ga0325410, IMG submission 206182) | Populus deltoides microbial communities from Bellville, Georgia, United States - Xylem-PdIQD-R3 | ecosystem: Host-associated > Plants > Phyllosphere > Stem > Wood/Secondary xylem... | reverse complement strand
CCATATATTTACGCCACATTGGCCAAGTATTGAGTTAACGAGGTATTTTGAAATGATTACAAAAATCAAAGATTGGTTCTTAAAAAACTCAAGACATGATTGTTTTTATTATTATTATTATTATTATCTTTGTCTGGTCGACTTTGATGAGATTTGCGCTTGTGATTTATAATAGGTATGGAATCCTATACTTGATTATCTAGAATAAACTAAACGATTGGTTAGTCAATTAAGGGAATTGATCGACTCTTGCATAGGTAAATAGAGACTATGTACATAACAAACAACAACTTGGCCAAAAGGAAATCCTTTCTTTTCTTTCAAATTATCTTGGTATCAAAGCTTTGTTAACTAAATAATCACGAGTTCAAATCTCATCACCCCTATTCTTTCTTCAAATTAAAATTAATTTTATAACATAAGGTAGTTTGAGTTTATACAAGTATCAAGCTTAAAAAGTTCACTTGAAGAGATGTATTAGAGAATAACATAAATCATATCTTTGAACCTCACTTAAAAGTTTAAACTTTTGGGTTGAGATGATAATTGGACATAATATGAGAGCTTAGGAGGATTTATAAAAAAAAACTCCAATGTCTTTAGAGTACTAGTTGTTGCTCATGTTTGGTTGTCTCTTAGTCAAAATTGCTCTTCTTTACTCGCGTTGAGGCCTGCAGATTGTTCAGAGAATTCTTCTACAAAATTCTCTTTATGTTTGTGATTGATGGTCTCTTGGCCATAGTTGATTTTTCTCTATGTTATTTGGCATTGTTTCTCCTCTTTGAAATTTTTTTTTTTTTGGAAATGTGTTGAGCAATAAAGAAATTATAACGAATTGATTTTATGGGAAAAATTACTTTCTTTGGGAATTTCATTTACAAAATTTTATTCAAGGAAAAGAGTTGTAGGGTTATATTGATAGAACTGAAACAAAACCAGTTGACCTCAAGGATCAAGCTCAATGGATTTCAAATAATGCTCGAGTTATTAGTTGGATTTTGGGATTAGTTGAATCAGATATAACATTGAATTTGTTACCTATCAAACTACTTCTGCCATGTGGAACTATCTAAAACAGGTCTATCAACAAGAAGATGATGCGAGGGAATTTCAACTTGAACATGATCTTCAAAAATGCACGTAGGGTGGTAAGCCTGTTCAGGACTATTATTGTGATTTTATATCTCTTTCGATTGAATATGCATATATTGTCTATGCTGGAAACTCCAGGACCAGAAGTAGAAGGATTGATTCTCATAATAATAAATAAAAATAAAAAATGGGTCAAAAAAATTTCCAAAAATTTTCGAGTTCAAAATAAATGCTCAATAGCAAGTTGATTAATTAATTCAATAAGAAATTGGAGTTAGCACTCAATTTTGCACTTCCCATGATACAAAAGATTTATGAAAAGTTTAATCGGCATCAATTTCTCAAGAAACTTAGAAAGGAGTTTGAGCCTCTTCATGCCATATTGATGAACAAACAACCAATTAGATATACGTCTCCATCATTTATTGAGGGAAGAACAATGACTCTAGTCATTAAGCACAACGGTTGCACAACAACAGAACATTAAGCAGTCTAAGGTGGCCTTTAAAACACATGACAAGTACAAGTATCATGAAATGGGCAAGATTCAATGTTTCTCATTAAATAACTGTGTAAAAGAAAAAAAATTGCATTATTATAAGGAGTCTGGAGATGTTATCGGGGATTGTATACATCGGCCACAAAGTCATAAAATTCAAGCATACAATGTGGATTATTCAACATTAGGGTCTTTTGTTTCTTCAACTGTTTCTTCTGATGCCACGAGTTTTGTCCCTATCAGTCATGTTCTCTAGACTCCTCTATTTTGAATCATATGACTTGGTCCCCACATAATCTTACCATAATTTCCCCAACTGTGATCCTAATCAAATTCATATTGCAATAGAACCTGTTTCTATTTTTGGAATTGGGACTGTTCATATTGACTCCTTTTATCATATAGTGTTTTTCTTATCCCAAAGTTAACTCAGTTGTTCAGGATTTGGGCACAAAGAGGATAATCATACTTGGGATCTTGTGTCATGTCCCTTTGAAGTTAAACCAATTGGGTGCAAGTGAGCGTATAGTGTTACGCCTAATGGTTCTTTGGACATGTATAAAGCTTGTTTAATGGCTCTAGGAAATCATCAAGAATATGGAGTAAACTATGACGAGACATTTGCTCCAGTTACCAAATCGACTATCGTGCATACAATCTTAGATATTGATGCTTCTCATCATTGAAGCTTATCTCAGATGGATGTTTAGAATCTTTTTCTCCATGGTGATCTAGATGAAGTTATTTTTATGACTCCACCTCTATGATATCCTTTAGCTAGCTTCAAACATGTTTGTCGATTAAGAAAATCTTTCTATGGTCTCAAACAAGCTCCACGTGCATGGTTTGCCACATTTAAAAGTGCACTCTGTGTAGAAACTTTAAACAAAGCGCTTATGATCCATTTATGTTTTCTCGTCGAACCACTCAAGGTATAACCATTCTGTTGATCTATGTAGATGAAATTTTGATTACAGGTGATGATGTCTCTAAAACGCACAATTTGAAGACAACCTTACAATAGCCTTTCCACACCAAGGATCTTGGTCCATTGACATATTTTCTAGGGCTTGAGATCTCTCTCTTAATATGGTATTTTTGTTAATCAACATAAATATGCTCAAGATAGTGTTGATCTTGCCCAAGTTCAAGGTCCTAGCACATACAATACTCCCACGGAGCTCAATGTTAAACTCCATTCTAATGATGGGGATGTTCTTGATGACCCAACTCATTTTCAAAGAATCGATGGGAGACTCAACTACTTGATGATTACTCGACCTGATATAGCACATGCAATTTGGTTAGTTTATGACCACATCATCTTCATATAATTATTGCTCATTGTGTTGTTTAGTATATTTTGGGGACAATTCTGAGAGGAGTTTTCTTTCCTTATTAAGTGATCTTAAAATGACTTACTTATGCTAATGAAGATTGGGGTGGTTGCCCTAGCTCTCGTCGTTCTACTACTAGATGATGTTTATTTTTGGGCAAAGTCTAATTTCTTGAAAATCTAAGAAACAAGATCGTGTCTCAAAATCTTCAACTAAAGTTGAATATCAAGCTATGTCCCATCCATGTTCGAATATTACATGGCTTCAAGGTCTACTTACTGAACTTGGATTTTCTTCACTCGATCCAACTTCTCTTTGTGCCGACAATACTAGTGCTATCCAGTTTATTATGAATGCAGAAAGCATATTGAGTTGACCGTCATTAGATCCAAGAGGTTTTTGAACAAAAACTGACTATTCTTTCACATGTTTCTTCTCATAACCAAATTTCACCATAGGATGACTAAAGAACATCAATACTTAATTGGCACATTGTTGTTTGATCTGTCAATATCAATTTGAGGGGGAGTGTCAACACATTTGATGAGATTTATGCTATAAATTAAGGGTTGTGATTTGATGAGATTTGTGCTGTAAATTAGAGATTGTGATGGGCTGTAACTTAGGGATTGTGATTTATAATAGGCATGCAATAATTGATATAATTAGCTAGCATAAACTAAGGAATTGGTTAGTCAATTAAGGGATTTGATTTACTCTTGTATAACTATAAATAAGTACCTATGTACACAATAATGTATGGGCTTAGAAGTTTAGAATTGAGCTATCCAAGTCAATCACTAAAACCTAAAAGTTTCAATATATCCTAATCCAATCAAGAGTTAGGACTGCTAATGCGCCCATACATACCAAAGTAAGTTGGACAACCTCCATCTAGTCTCTGACTAATGGTAAGATTTGTTAGCCATTAAATACATTTTACCTTGAGTCTTAAAACCTAATTCAAAATCTTGTTACGGTATAAGTACTCTTTGATATAAGCTTCACTTCCAATTAGTTGTCATACCATTGGTTTTTTATAGCTATCGCAATTCAATCAACTAGAGGTACGGAACCCTTGAGGTACAATGCTTATTACTTTTCATTGTTACGAACACAGTTTTATGAAATTTTCACTTTAATTAATTTGTTGATAATATGCTCATCTTTCATTGCTATCATCATCTACGATGCTTTATGTTATTGATATCCAATCAATTGAGTACTTAATATCTTCATCAAAATTTATTTTATGGTCTACATGTTTATACTTGTTAAATATCCAAAAGCTGAAAGCATTTAGGGCCAGTCAACCTAACAGTAAGAAAAGCAATGAGAAGGGCAAGTTAGGGCATACCGGTTGCTCCACGTGATCATTAAAGAAGCTAATAGTTGAGTCCTTGGCTTCACGAATCCAGTTGTCAATATCAGGGCTTCCCATCAAACGACTATGTCGAAGGAGCCACAAGGAACAAAATGACAAGCCAACTACACCACATGTGTGGCGGATCCAGTGCTGGGATAATTTACTAGGCTTTTGGTGTTTGGAAACCTTAGAAAAGAGAAGAAACAAATATATCTCAAAAACATTGATCAACCAATAGGCAATAATTATCTCTAAAAAACAATAAAGATATACAAGAGTAAGTAGAAGAAGAAGCAATCAACCAATAAAGATAATCAATCAATTATAAAATGTAGCCTATAGGAAGCACTGTTACCATAACAGATATATAGGAGTCCAATTTCTCAAGATTTTTATAAACCGCATTGATGGCATCACTGATTTCACAATCTGTCCACTGAGACCCTTCTTGATTAACTTTTGGTGATTTCTCAAATACAAGTGGAAATGAATAGCTTCCTTCAACAGAAGAATCAGTCTGCACATCATTGAAGTGAAAAGTAAATAATAGCAACTTTTATTACGATGACAAAAAACCACTAAAAAGTCATAAGCAAATTGTCATTGCCACAAGGATGGCGAAACACTGCAATCATCATATGTTAGTTTCTCTACCTGACGTATTGCATGTAAATGGCCAATTGATGCCTCCAAATTTGAAAATAAACGATTAATAGCTGCTAGTAATGGTGGAAATGACTTTTCTGGATCTTCCACTAACTGCTCTCCACGTCTATCAACTTCCATGTAAACCTACAAGTGAAGTGAAGCGAAGCAATTGATTGGTAATTAGTTCTTACAATGTTTTTTTGCTCATTGATGTATTCATTAACATCCACAAAGAACAAGCATAAAAATTTGACACTAAGAATTTTTTTTTTTACACCTCAAGCCCATATTTCAAAGAAAGTTTACTCATTTCCAAGTTTTCTAATTATCAATGAAGAGCAAGTTCATATATAATGTTACAGCATAATATGAATCATACATTAAGACCTCACCTAAACAACTTAAACTTTTGGGATGAGATAGTTCAAGGTTTTAATGACCAATGATCACGAGTTCGAATCTTGCTACCCACATTGAGATAATTATTTGACATTCAGGTCAAATAATTAGTAAGAATTATCTATGAAATACAAAACCAAAAGAAGCATCACACGAACCTCGGCCAAGAATGTAGCAATGGCACATCTTAAGTTGCTTAAGATAACTATCCTCTCAGAAATATAAGCAGAAGCAAATTGACTTGGATGCTGCATAGACCAACCGTCAACAATGCTTTGACGCAACACCTGAGCTGTTCCACCAAGGAAAGCACGTGGCCCTCTCTCGAAAATCATAAAGTACAATTTCCGAGCATTAGATGCCTGCAGTTACAAACAAATCAAAGCAAAACGATCACAACAGAGAGAACTTACCAGATACAACGGTTAACAACAAACACACTGGGTGCAGTATCAGTACCTCTATTAAAGGTTGCCAAAATTGCAAATTATCTTGAATGTTGTGCAAATGTATAAAAATATGCCCCATAATATCCTCCAAAACATCATACACCCTCGAATACTCTATCCTAACCCTGCCCATATAGAAAACACGACATCATCTCTAATAAATTCTAGATTTAAGAAAATAAATATAACAAATTAAAATAATTATACTTATTTATCCATCATTATTTACAAAAACAAGAATATTTCATAATTTTTTTTAATAAATTTGTGCACTAATTTCTAATCAGCGTTCAATTACCAGTAGCGATTTTTTCATAAGAAAAGTGAAATAATGCCTAAATATCAACAAAAAAACTAGTAATTAATTAACAATTAAACAGGAAAATCAAAATGTGAAGAGAGTGAGAGAAAGAGTAAATACACAGAAGAATCGAGAGTGTTAGAAGGGAGAGGGAGTGGGAGGCAAGCCTTGCGTCGTCTACGAGGAAAAAAGACGCGTCGTCCGGTTTGAACGCAGAGATTGGAGATTCTGGAGAGAAAATCGGAGGAATCATGGAAAGAGAGGGGAAAGAGAGCAGCAAGTCGGTTGCGGAGATAGTGAGAGTAGACAGAGAGAATAAATCCTCTCTGCTTATTGGCTTCGGTTTCGTCTTCTTCTTCGTTTTTACGTCGATGCTCTTCCAAATCCATTGATGGATGCTCTCTCTAAGCTACTGATATCTGTTCGTTAGTTTCAAAATGTAACGGCGCTGCTGCCTGTCGAGGAAGCAGCATTTTGTATCTGAAAAATACGGGATCCACCTCTCTGTTCGTGGTAATTGGTAAAATACCAAATACCCCTTCCAACAATCAAAATTAATTAACAGCCTATGGTTTAAACTCATGAAGTAAAAAAGAAAAACAAAAGGACCAATCTAATAAAATCTGTAAACACACAACACTACAATGGCCCTAAAATGCTAATGATATTTAATATATTTTTATTTTCATTCCCCAATCTATCCAAACAATGAAAATTAAATTATCCTCAATTCTTTTTTATTTATTTATCCAAATAAAGAAGGGTAAAAAAATATTCATCTCTTCCTTTTCTATGAGTGTGTTTATTCATCTCATAAAATAACATGTATTTACATGTTTTTTTATGAGATACACCACACAACACACCTCACGAACAAATATTCTTTGTACCTTCCCTTCCTATCATATATTCTTTTCAAGATAAATTGTAAAGAATTAACTTGTTACACAGCTTAAATTGCTCTCGTTATTCTAAAAGATAGTTATTTTTCTGTCTTTGAAATAATATGTAATTTCATACCTCATTACAGAAAGAATTGGTGGCAACATATGATAATGAATAATGAAAACATGATTGCCAACCATTTTGATAGCTTGAAACAAAACAAAGATTAACATGATATTTTTATAAATTTTGTCATTTGTTTTCACAACAATTAGTAACCTGACAAAGGCACACCATCTACCAAAATTCTAATAGCAAATCATATCGCTTAGTATAGTATAGATCCATCAAATTTGAAGTTACGAATGAGTTTAACCTAAATTCAAAGACAAAACTTGACCTTCAATATTTCTTGCATTTGCATCACTCATTATCCATCATAAAAAATTATCCTTTCACCCAAAACACAGTTTTAGTATCTGTTAGTGATATAGACATAACCACTGGTCTCATGAACCCGTTACTAATGTACAAGACAACCTGGTTTTACCTGTACTCGAGGCAACAACTGTAGAAACAAGATATCAAGTGAACGTTTCTGCTTAAACCAATTATGAAAAACAGCTTTATTATATAAGAATTGTATAGATATACATGGAAATAAATAGCTCCAATGAATTGCAGGAATGATCATTGGATAAAATTCAGCAGCTCTAGTCAAGGGATCGTTTTGTAATTGTCATGGGATTGTTTTGCAGCTGTTAAGGAAATATGAGATATGCTCATTTCCTTGATTGTTTCTATTATTGGTATAATCTTCTTGTTGGATATGTGGGAGTGATATCTACTTACAGACATGTTGGGTTTGTTTTAAAACCAAGAAAATTAAGATGAGGACAAGGTTTTAGTAAATCCATCTATAATCTGATAGTCACTTCCAATGAATTAAACATGAAGAGCTCCTCCTGTTGCATGTTCTCGCACAAAATGGTAATCAACTTCTATGAGTTTTGTGTGTGCATGTAGTATTGGGTTGGCAACAAGATAGGTAGTGTTGATATTATCACAAAATAAGGTAGGAGGTTTAGCTAAGAACACACATAGATCATAAAGTAAAGATTGTATCCAACACAAGTTTATTGTAACAACAACAAGTGCTCGGTATTTAGCTTTAGTAGTGGAACGTGAAACTATTGATTGTTTTTTAGAGCACCATGATTTGAGGCTAGAACCAAGAAATAAACAACCACCTATTGTAGAATGAGGATTATCTAGTGATTTAACCCATCTCAAATCAAATAATACATTGAGAGAGAAAAAATATAATGGGCAAAAAGTGATACCATAGCCAACAATATTTTTAAGATACTGCAATATTTATTTGAAAGCTTTAAAGTATATTGTTGTGGGAGAATGCATGTACTAGCAGACTTGATTTATAGCATAAGATAAATATAGCATTGTCATGATGAGGTATTGTAATGCCCTAACAACATTATAATATGATGTAGCATCATTAAGAGAATCACCATTAAATTTGGACATTTTAGAGCCATATGCCATTAGTGTGGAAACTGGTTTAGTAGCAATCATAGAAGAACATTCTAGAATCTCCATAGCATACTTTGTTTGAGTGATAGTGATGAATTAAGAATCATGATGAACCTCAGGAAGAAATTTGAGGAACCAAAGTCCTTCATATTAAAATGAGATTATAAGTATTAAATAAGACTCTCGATCCCTTTTGTATCACCATCAAAAATGACAATATCATCAACATAGATGTCATAATTCAATTTTTAACCTCCTATTTTTTCTAAATATTTTCAAAATGTAAAAAAAAATTAAAAAATATATATTCTTGATATATTTGTGTCATTTTCACATTTTCGGCGTCTTCTAAAAAGAATTCAAATTTCAAATTTCTTTTCAACACGTTCAAATTTTAACGCGTCATTTTTAAAATTATTGATTTTTCTCATCGAGTCAATGTTGACATTGCCTTTTTTTTTCAAAAAAATCAAAATACAAAAAAATAAGAAAGATAAAAAAATATTTGAATAAAGAGACCAAAATACAAAGGAAGAAAATGAAGGACCAAAGTGTTTTTGAAACCAAGCAATGGGGGAGGAAAAAGACAAATTATTTTGCCTATAAATATATGATTATCTCACACAAGGAAAAAGGGAGGCAAAAAAACTTAAAGAAAATACAAAAAAAAAAAACCAGATTCTCTCACTCACTCACAAAAAAATCCTAAACCTATTTTGTTACTTCTTAGCCACTAGCCACCAGCCACCATACAAGAAAAAGCACACCCACAACCTCCATCTTCATGGCTAAAAAATGACTAAACTCAGCTTCTTTCATGCCCATTGTCACCATCACTGGTAGCTTCCCTTCAAAACCTATGACAACATTTCATTGTCCAGCCACTCCTCATAAAACAAAAAAAAGGACCTATATCAGACTTTTGACTAACACTTACAACCTCAATGTCCAACGTCATTTCCCTACTTCTTCTTCACTAAGAACAACCCCTCTAAAACCAAACCCTTTCTTAGCAAAAAAATCATAGGTACCAGCCATTCCATCTTTCACCCTCATAAAAAATAATCATGGCATTTCATCTTCTTCTCTTAACCAGCCTTACCTTTTTTTTTGTCTTCCTCAACAACGACCTCTCCTATCTTTCTCACTATCAACCACCACTGCCATTAACAGCAACAGACTCATAACGTCAGTGGCCATCCTCTCCACACCACTAGCCCACACACGGCTAAAACCAAGCTTTACCTCTTCTCATTCAACCACGCCGACAGGAATAGCAAAGCTTCAACCAATAACTCCTTATAATAACCCATCAACTAGCCCTCTTCACCACTGAATCAACCAAGACACTCATATAAGGCCAACCTACAACTCCAATATTAGCAACCATCGCTAGGTACACCTCCCACCATTTTGAAGAAAACTGATGACCACTACCTATGACAGCCCAACACAACTAGTAACTCCCTTTCTTTTTCATAACAGCCGTCTATAAAAAAGAAAAAGAAAGTGAGACTATAAAAATCAGATTTGTAAAAAAAAATTGAAATAAAATGAATTTTCTTGTGTGATTTGATATTTTTATAGGTAACGGTGAAACTTACCGCTAGTGCCAGAAGAAAAGGAAGAAGAAGACGCTTTAAATCCACCTATTTTTTCATTTTATCGGTGACTTTCTCAAATCATAACTTCATGATTAAACCCAAAACCCCTTCAATTCTAAAAGGCGACTCAATTATTCGATGTCGTGCATATCACGACAATAAGGAAGTAAAAATATGCATCCACTTTGTATATATCGAAAAAATAATGAAGAATCTGCCTTACTAGTAATGAATTTAAGTTCCACCGGTATAGAACTGAATCTATTGAACCAAGCTCTTAAAGCTTGTTTGTGGCTATAGATTGGTTTGTGAAGATGTATAATTTGATTTGTTAGGCTGACAAAACCAGAAGGTTATTTCATGTAAACTTCTTCTTGTAGTTAGCCATGAAGACAAGTATTATGTACATCAAGTTGTCGATGAGGTTATTTGTAAGTATAAGTAAGTGAAAACACAATACAAATAGTTGGGGACTTAACAACATGGCTAAAGATATCTCTAAAATCAATGTCTTATTATTGATGAAATCCTTTTACAACAGCTCGAGCTTTGTGCCTTCCAATAGTCTCATCTGAAAGATGTTCTTAAAGACTCATTTACAACCAATAACATTAAGATCTAGTTGAGATGGAACCAGAGACCAAGTGCCATTTTGAATCAAAGCATTGAACTCTTCTAACATTGTTGTTCACCAATAAAAATGCTTAATTGCTTGGGAGTAACAAATATGATCTATTATAACAGTTAATAAAAAGGAGGATCATTTTATAATTGGATGTTTTGTAGCTATCAAGACTTACAAATGATATATTTTAGCCTAATTATCATAAGACAAGTTGGTTCTTTAGGTGGAAGTTAAGATGTCTCATTTAGAAAACCTATAGATAATGAATTTTATGTATTTGTTGATGAATTTAAAGGTTATAAAGGGGGATATAAGTTTGAGGTATGTGTGTTGGTAGGTAGAGATTATAGTTATTATATGTTGTTATTTGAAAGATTATCGTGAGGTAGAATCTATTAAAGAATAATAGGATATTTGTTTTCCTTGCTTGATTATTCTCATCATCGGTACAATTTTCTTGACTGGATGATATCTGCTTACGACAACGAATCCTCAAGAATCATAATATGACATACTGCCCATCTACCCTTTTAACCTCAATGTCAACAAAAATAGTGATAAAGATCAACCCAATAAAATGCTTATCAAAAAAGAAAGAGAGAGAGAGACTCAAAAGTAATGTCTGAAAACGTGGGAAGCAATTGTTTTTTTACATTGATTTAAATTATAAAAACTACTACAAAAGAAAGAAAATACGGTTGTAGTCTACAAAAGACTAACTAGATACAAACATCCCACAACTATAATATGAATTTTCACTACATGTAATGATATGAAAGAAAATACAAGTTAGCAGGGAGACTTCTTGATTTGTCTCCTTGATCAATGCAAATCATCTTGCAAGCAAATTCGAGAACAACATAATCCATGACAGGAGAGAGACAAAAATGCTTTGACCCAAGACCTGAGATGTTCCACCAATGAAAGCATGTGGCCCTCTCTCGAAAATCATAAAGTACAGTTTTTGAGCATTAAATGCCAGCAATTACAAGCAAATCAAAGCAAAATGATCACATCGAGAGAGAGCTTACAAAATACAGTAGCTAACAACAAAAACACTTGAAACTGAAACAAAACTAAGATTAACATGATGGAGCTGTAAATTTAACACTTGCTTTTGCAACAATTAATAACCTGATAGGACACACCATTAACCAAATTCAAGAAGAAAATCCTATCCTCAATATAGTATATAGATCCATCAAATCTGAAGTAATTATGAATGGACTTAACCTAAATTTAGAGATAAGTCTGACCTTCAATATTTCATGCACTTGCTTCACTCATTATCCCTGATTAAAGTCTTGGTTGCAGTTGTTACTTGCATCTCTTATTATCCATCACCAAAAGTTATCTCTTCGCCAAAACATTATTTTAGTATCTGTTGGTGTTAGGGATACAACCTCTGTCCTCATGAATCCACTGTTGATGTAACCATGCAACTTGGCTGTGCCCGTTCAGGGTAATAGCAACAGTGATAATGTGACATATTGCCCATTGATCCGTCTTTTTTAGCCATGATGCCACTAAAAATTGAGATAGATATTAACCTAACAACCATGCATATCAAAAAAGAAAGAAAAATAAGAGAGGGAATCGAAAGCAATGCCTCAAGATATCAGAAGCAATGTTTCCTACATTATTTTGAATGCAGTGTTTTGGAATGTGGTTAAAATTGTATTTTTTTAAATTTTAAATTTATTTTTATTTTAAATTATTTTTTATATATTTTTAGATCGTTTGCATGTGATGATATCAAAAATAATTTTTAAAAAATAAAAAAATATTATTTTGATATATTTCCGAGCGAAAAACACTTTGAACCGTAACCACTAGCATTAATTCAAACACCTCCTTAAAAAAACCCCACGGTTGCAAACAATCCAACAATCCACTACCGAATATGATTTTTACCGGTTAACAGGAAGCCTTGTTAATTCAACTTACCATACCAAATCTCATCAATTTTATCTAAGAAAATTGGTTTGTTTATTTATTTTTAATTAGATCTCATATCTACCAGTTACTTAACTCTTAGATGCCACATAAAACTTTTACAAAAAATAACAAAAACAATTAGTTCAGAGTTCTTAAAAATTAATTTAGAAGAAAAAAATTGAAATTTAATTAAGAAAGAGTTTGGTTGAAATCCTAATACCAAAAATTATTGTATCGTGGAATTTAAATTTCTTTAGGGCAACCACCCAAATGAAAAGGTAAGCAGCAAATTAAGGCTACGAAATCAAGCCTTGGAATTTAAAGAGAATAGAAGGGAAGAAATAAGCAATTATGATGATGTTTGGTTGGCTATATATATATATATATATATATATATATATATATATATATATATATATATATAAAATAATGGATCGCACTGAATGAGTTTTTTAATTTTAAAAAGCTGCTTTTAAAAAAAATAAAATTATACAACATCATGAATGAAAAAACTTCAACATCATGAACATGGATATAAGCCTTGTATTTTTACTTTTACTTGATTATTCTTGAAAAAATATGTTTTTTAAATTTTATCATGCATAAGTTATTAAATATATAAGAAAAATATTTGCATGCAAAAATAAATTATTAAGTCTTGAGATTTTTATTCGATGACTTAAGGTAATGTAGATATTAATCATATAATTTAAAGAATGTTTCGAAATATAGAATTGTTTGTTTTTTAAAGTGTTTTTTGTTTAAAAATATATTAAAATAATATTTTTTTTATTTTTAAAAAATTATTTTTGACATCAAGACATTAAAATAATTTAAAAACACAAAAACAAATAAACCGTTATTTTATAATACGTGGAGCTCCAATTAAGTGGTGAAGAGGTTGATGTGTTTCATTAATTATAATATCTTATATTAATCTTATATTAAGATCTAAATCTATATTAATATACTAATATATTGCTAGGAAACACTCGAGAAAGGGTCACGTGCTTTGCGTAGAACGTGGTGCTTATTA
>Ga0325410_1005696_pt1 | contig 13731 bp, 7 predicted proteins | sample PopdelMetagenome_16_FD_206182 | JGI IMG/M metagenome (GOLD analysis project Ga0325410, IMG submission 206182) | Populus deltoides microbial communities from Bellville, Georgia, United States - Xylem-PdIQD-R3 | ecosystem: Host-associated > Plants > Phyllosphere > Stem > Wood/Secondary xylem... | reverse complement strand
GATGATGTTAGGGAAAATCAGTTTACCACTCTTGCAATCATGTTCATTTCTTCAAATTTTCCTTTGTTGCTAGGAGATGATTCCAACACAATTCTGTTTCAAGAGAAAAAAATAGGTGGGAATGCCTCTGATTCTCAAAAGATTGCTGGTTTTCAAGATTTTATAGCCGTGCTGGCTCTGGTGGATTTAGGTTGTGCTGGTCATGCTTGATCGTTATTTAGCTTCTCTATCATGGCAGCGCAATTATCCTTATGCTTTAGTATTTCACGGCATGCGCTACGCTGCGGATTAATTTTTTTAGTATAAAAAATATTAAAAAAAGTTAAAATCTAAGAATATTATGTTTTTTTATAAAATTATATCTAAGAGCATTGGGTGTGTTTACTATTTCTGATCCAAAAGTTATATTTATAATATTAATAATAATATTAAACTTGCATGATCCAAGTGTAAGTGAGTTTGGTTGCAACATCAAACCCGGAGCCTTGGATATGAGTATGCTTGCAAGGTCTTGTTATAAAAGTGTAATAATTAAAAAAGAAATTTTTTTTAATATTACAGAATGAAATTAAAAAAATAATAATTGAAAAGAAAAAAACAATAAAGCAAAGAATTATTCTGATGAATAGTTCTTTGCAAGGAGAGGTACAGTAAAATCCCCTTATGAGATCACAATAATCTAATGAACAGTAAACAAAACAAATCATAAAGTTTAATTCTTAATCAAATCGATATTAAAAGATGAAATTGAAAGAAAAAAAATTACTTAAGAAAAACAAAAAAAATTTGAATCAACTAGTTTAACCCATCAAACCTGGGATTCGTATTATGAAATTGAAAGAAAAAAGATTGTTGTCTTTTAGTTATAGTTAATTACAATATTTAAAGAAGAAAAATTGGAAGAAAAAAACTAATAAAGAAAAAGAAAAAAAATCTGAATCAACTGGATTAGCCCACCAAATCAGGTTAACTCGTCAAACCTGAGATTCGTATCATGAGAGTGTGATAACTAAATAGGAAAAAAATTAACATTAATAAACTAAAGTGAAAAAAAAAGATTAATTAAAAAGAAAAAAAGGGAAAAAAAACCTACAGGAAGAAAAAAACTAATGAAGAAAAAGAAAAAAATCTGAATTAACTGGGTTAACCCGTCAAACCAGATTAATCCGTTAAACCTGAGATCCGTATTATGAAATTTTGATAACTAAATAGAAAAAAACTTAATATTAACAAACTAAATTTTTAAAGAATAATAATTAAAAAGCAAAAAAAAAACAAAAATATTAAAAAAAAAAAATATTAATTTAAAAAAACAACGAAAGAAAAGCCTACATGAAGAAAAAAACTAATGAAGAAAAAGAAAAAAATCTGAATTAATTGAGTTAACCCGTCAAATTTGGGATTCGTGTCATGAAAGTTTGATAACTAAATAGGAAAAAACAATTACGGGTTAGCCCAGAATTAGCTGGGTTAACCCGTCAAATCCGGAACCCGTGTCATGAAAGTTTGATAACTAAATAGAAAAAAATTTAACATTAACCAAAAAATTAAACAAAAAAATATTCATTAAAAAAATAAATAAAAAACTGCTTAAAAAAAAGCAAAAAAAAAAAAGACAGCTCAGCGTTTCACTGTGAACTGCACTCGAAAAAACTAATTAAAAAGAAAACCAGAAAAAAAAATTCAAGTTAACCTGTCAAACCCGAAACCTGTGTCACGAAAATTTGATAACTAAATAGAAAAAAAATTAACATTAACAAAAATAATAAAACAAAAAATATTCATTAAAAAAAAACAAAGAAAAAAAACAGCTTAAAAAAAAGCAAAAAAGAAAAAAAAAGAAGTTGTTCAGCGTTTTACCGTGAACTGCACTATGCAGTCCACAGTAAAACACTGAGCAATTTTCAAAAAGCAAAAAAAAAACAGCTCATCATTTCACTGTGGACTGCACTGGAGAAAATTAATTAAAAAGAAAACCAGAAAAAAAAATCCGGGTTAACCCGTCAAACCCGGAACATGTGTCATGAAATTTTGATAACTAAATAGAAAAAAATTAGCATTAACAAAAAAAAATAAAAAAAAGCAAAACAGCTAAAAAAAGAGTAAAAAAGCAAAAAAAAAAAAAGCAGTTGCTCAGCGTTTTACTGTGGACTGCACTGTGCAGTCCACAATAAAACACTGATCCTTTTTAGTATATTTTACAATTTAGATGAACCGGGCTCAGACCATAGGCCTATTTTTCTCTTATTTGACTATGGTGGAAGGTTTCAAATTATCGACAAAATCATATTAGACTTTCAATTTTATTTCACATCCCGATCCAATCATTATGGATCTCAATCTAACTCATTATCATCATTATGGATCTCAATCTAACTCATTATCATCAACACAGCACATCTTATTCAATAACATCATATAATGTAATTCATGTAAAAGATTTGACTTCAACTATAAACATGCATGGTTAAATAGGTACCTAGAGTTATAAACATGAAATTAAAGTCATACATTTAAATTTACGCTTAAGATCCTTAATTCATTCCTGATTTTAGGGTAGATTCTCATAAAGTAATTTAACAATGCTTTTCATAACTAATTTACAAGCCTTTACCTCATATCTACGATGCCAGTATTAAACTTGCAGTGTCCATTTTGTTATGTACTAAGCTAGTATTCCTTTGCATGTCAAGATAAAGTGTTGCCAATTAAGGTAAGGGCTTAATATGCAGGGTCCAGCTATCGACTTGACATAACTATTGATTAAGACATTAATCACAAAACAGTCTCACTTCTATCAGTACGCTATGTCACAAGTTTGAATTGATAGCATTTATATCAACACTTACTTATGCATAAACAATCATATAATATTCACTTTAATATAAATTCATATATGGTTTCATCCCATCCATTCATATTTCATCAAGACAGCAAACACCATTGTTTACATTATCATTTTATTAATATTTCAAATTTATTTTGTTCATGAATCCTTTACCATCATCTAATGTATTGTCAAACAATGGTTCCACATTTATTACTTGCAACCGATCCCACAATCATGAGATAATAACTCATTTTCTTAGTTACTGACTTCTTGCCAAATTTCATTATCTATCACTATTATTGGCATTTTATTACATTGTTATAATTACCACCAAATTTTTATCATGCCAGCAACAACACAAAACCTCAATACAACATATTTATATTATTAGTCATAATTTCTTTGACATCCTCCATGTGCACAGTACACAATTCTCAAATTGTATCAATTACAATTCATAAATTAATTCAAAATACATCATATATATATATATATATATATATATATATATATAGACTTCATGCAAAATTTCATTCCAATCCGATGATTGGATTGAGAGCTCTGCTTTCTAATATAAAATTGGTCAGTTTATGACTTTTCGTCAACAATCTAGATTTTCTTATTCAATCTTCACTTAAAATCATATTAATTACCCTTCTAAACCTTTAAGGTCATTTTATTATTTTGGAATATATTCATTTTAAAATTTCCACCATTATTTGATTTATGGAGGACCTCTCAGTATACCACTAGTAGTTACACTGACTTAACTACCTTTTCATATTATCTTATTTTCACATCCTAATCCTATTTAAAGCCCACCAAATAACACTCTGCATCCATAATTACTCAACTTCTGTACACAAACACTCGTAATATTAAGTATCAACTCCTGAATCAATGTTCATTTACGTCTCATCATCAGTGCATATTAGTTCCCTTCATTTCCTAAATTCATCTCTTTTCTAGTTCTCCTCTCCTTCAAGAAATTTCATCCTTGAAATTTAGGATTTTTACATATACTTGCAAATATTATTGGGTACTTATTTCTCCTTTTCAATTCTCCTTTTTGTAACATAGATACAAGGAACATGTCTTGGATTCTATATAAAAGTATAGGCAAATAAATTCAATAAGCCATCAACCCAACTCTTATGTTGGTCACGAGGAAATCATTTCACCTTATTTTCCCACTGTTGAAGCATGTCATACTTCCACTAAACACACTTTTTATTTATTTATTATACATCACTTTATTTCTCATGGATACGTTGTATTCCTATATTTACTTCTTAAATTTATAACATAACTACACCTTAAACATCACATTTATCTTATCCAATGATTGTTCTTGTTAGTCACACTATTAATGACATCTCCTTACCAAACAAAATTATAAGTAACATGTCAATTATTTTAAATATCGTGTCAACCACCATCCAGATGACCTAGTCTCAATTTCATAACCTTAGCTTGTCATATTATCAACTACATATCTATTCACTTGTTAGTATTTGGTATTGTGGCTAACTAATGTATTGGATACTTTTAGGATCCACCGTTTTAAGTCCATTACGATTAACATGTAATTCTTGTCACTGTTGTAGTTTTCCAATTACTTTTGTATATAACTATTGTTGTCCTCAATTTCTTTTTCTTATCCCAATTTCATGTTGTACTCGTTACAATTTAACAACCATGATATATCACAACTATTTACTATTTTAATATAGAAATTCTCCTAGTTCCTGTAAATTAAGAGTCTTATCTCCTAAAGCTTGAAATATAATATTAATTCGTAAATTTAAATGTATGACTTTAATCTAATGTTTGTAACTTCAAGTACCTATTTAACCATGCATGTTTATAGTTGAAATCAAATCTTTCACTTGAATTACATTATATGATGTTAGTGAATAAGATGTGTTGTGTTGATGATGATGAGTTGGGTTGAGATCTAGGATGATTGGATCGGGATGTGAACTAAAATTAGAAGTATAATATGATTTTGTCGATAACTTGGGACCTCCCAGTATATCATTATATGATCATATGAATACCATACATCCATCTATCTATTTAATTCGTCAACCTAATCTCATTTGACCACCATAATTAAGGTCAAAAGAAACATTGGAATGTGTCGAAATGGACACAAGAAATATGCAAGTTGAATATATTTATAAACCAAAATTGGATTGAAAACATGACGAGTTTGACGATTTATATGGAAAAGCCATAATGGGTATAATAGATGTTAGGATTAAAATTGATAAAATACATAAAGGCATAAGTAAGGGATAAAATTGTAATTAATAGAAAATATACCTTTAAAACAGCAAAGAGGCCACCAGCCCAGACAAAAAAAAAAGTGAGATAATATAGAAAATTCAGCTAGAGAGAGAAGTGCAGAATTTGGAGGAGTCAATAATGCTCCGGTGGCCATATCTCTAGTATCTACTGTTGGATCATGCTGATTTTTGGATATATTGTTCTTCTTACACTCCACTATTAAGTGACCGAAGAGATTTGAAAGTACACAATCTGTTTGATAGAAATCATCATCGGAAACTTCCTAGAAAACAAAAGGGAATACACTTGTAGGGCAGTTTTGGTCGCCGGTCGATTTCGCTATCTTCCACCATTGGATCATGTTTATTTTTGGATATGTGGTGCGCCTAGATGTTTCCTTCATTATGGATGTTTCCTCCATGTTTATTATGGACAATAATTTGTATAACAACATTAATAACAAGAACATATTTTACTATTACATCTTCCATACGCTCACACAATTCTAATTTCATCAAAACATGTATTTAATCAAGTTTTCTAAATTTTGTCAAAACTAGCAGTAGATTCAAAACACAATAAGTCATCCATCATAGATTGTATTATCAAACCCAACAGTTTGAATATAGAGCTTAGAGTTTTACACCATATATCTCAAAATCAGAATGATCCAACGGTTGGATCTCCCTAGATCTGAATAAAACCGAGCTAACCTGAAAATTGACGAGCTACTGTTAAACATAAACGCAACCTTTCCGGAGATTTTGTTTCTGATCTCCATCGTCCATAATGAAGGAAACATCTAGGTGCACCACATATCCAAAAATAAACATGATCCAACGGTGGAAGATAGCGAAATCAATCGGCGACCAAAACTGCCCTGCAGGTGTATTCCCTTTTATTTTCTAGGAACTTTCCGATAATGATTGCTGTCAAAATAATTATGTGCATTGAAATCTCTCTGGTATGTTAGTAGTGTAGTGTAAGAAGAACAATATATCCAAACATCAGCATGATCCAACAGTGGATATCAGAGATATGATCGCCGGAGTATTATTGCCTCCTCCAAATTCTACACTTCTCTCTCTAGCCGAATTTTCTCTATTGTCTCACATCTTCTTCTCTCTCTCTCTTTTTTTTCTGGGCTGGTGGCCTCTTTGCTTTTTTAAAGACATATTTTTCATTAATTACAATTTTATCCCTTAGTTATGCCTTTATGTATTTTATTTTATTTTTCATGTAAAATATCTGGTTTGTTTCTGTTTAAATCGCTAGTCTCTATCAAACTCTGATTAGGATGAGATCTTTAACCGAGGTAGGAAAACATACTAATAGAATTCATGCAAAATTTCATTCCAATCCGATGATTGGATTGAAAGCTCTGCTTTCTAATGTAAAATTGATCAATTCATGACTTTTCATCAACAATCCAGATTTTTTTTATTCAATCTTCACTTAAAATCATATCAATTATCCTTCTAAACCTTTAAGGTCATTTTATTATTTTGGAATATATTCATTTTAAAATTTTCATCTTTATTTGTTTACCGGGCTTATTACCGTTTCAAAGTAACGTCGTGGTTTTTTTAATCGGTGCTTACACCTTCAGTCCTACTTTTTGCATTGCATTATCCTTTATTATAATTTATTTTTTATTACCTCACTTATTTCTTAGAAACATTTTATCATTTTTCTCATTATTTTATCCATCAAAACGCGTTATCAATTTTTCTATCTTTATGAATTCTAAATTAAAATTCATTTTATGGAGGTCATCCCCTCCATTATATATCATTATTTATTTATTATTTTTTATCTTGGTTTTCTTCACTCACTAAAATCATATCACTTTCAATTTTATGTTTATATGAAAGTTTACACATCCGCATATTTAAATTATAAATTTTCAGGGTTCACACTTTTGTTGATTAAAATACCAGTTTCTTTCATTCCAGAACCACTAGTAGAAGGAAATGTAATTTCTTGCTCGGTCTGCATGATGATAAAAAGAAATGCCTAATGTAGCAGTTTCCTATTTCGCTTACATTTATACTTCTCAACAATCAGGTGATGTGAGAGGTTCTCTGCAAGGCTTTCTCCATGTGGTCCACAGTGTAATATATCGACTTGTTATGCTAGCAGAATCAGAGAGCTTGGACGAGGTGAGATTTAATGCATTGGATCACTTGTTAGTTCACAAGAAAAAGGTTGAGAGAACGAACATATACTAAGAATGTTCAATCAAAGAACTTTTCTGTAGGTGATTTAGTGTGGAAGACCATGGTATCGATTGGCCATATATAAGAGTTCAAAGTTTGGAAAATAGTTGCCAAAATGGGAAGGCTCATGTGTCTTCATCAAAGTTCTTAAGAGAGGAGCATGTCATCTAGCTAACTAGGATGAGCAATTGCCTTGAAAGTCTTGAGAAAAATAAGGGATCGAGATCACAAGTGGGCTAGACAATTCCTGTTTATAACTTAACTTTTGGTTTTTAATTTTCAATTACTATAAATATTTGAAGTTATTTAGAAGTAATGAAGAACTTATTGTATGCATACAAGTCAAGTGAGTGATAATGGATAGAGACATTTTTATTCAAGTAGTAGAAGTACTGATTGAAGAGGAAATTATGCGCGCACACATGGTTAAATTTATAATTGAGTGCATAAAATTGTTTATGTTATATAATCAAAACAAAAATTGTTCATATAATTTAGGACAAATTGCCCTCTAGCTTAATTCTAAACCCCTCTCAAGTAGAAGCAATAGACTGGAGATCTTTGGAAGCCTTCTTCCTTGATGACCTCTGTTGCTTGAGTTCAACCAATGCTGTGATCGTTGACTATTGCAAAGTAAGGACTTTCTGTACTTGACTCCTAGCTTCAATCTCTTGTTGATTCACAGCAGCTCAGGTCTCAGCGGCCATTGCTTCAGCTTTGCCAGCTCTCTTCTCAAGCAAGCTACATTGGCTTGCTAGGATTAAAGTTCCGTTGTGAGGTCCTTAAAGACAATGCTGGCTTTGTAAGCAGGCGCGTATTCAGCTTCCCATGGACTCCAAGGAAACCTCATAGGTCCTTAGCATTTCTAAAGAAGATACCTTGCGGTTGTAAGTTGGCCAATATTCTCTTAAATTTGTTGCAAGGTCTCCTATTTATGTTCACCCATTTACTTTGGAAAACCTTGGGAGAAGATGTGCTCCAACAAACCTTGAAGATGATCAACTTTGGCCTGGTCAGAATATCTTTGCCATTGGTTAGCAAGGCTTTCTTCTATTGGTTAACTCCATCCACTCCAGGAATGGAAGTCTCTCATGCAGTTTGTGGGGATAACAAAGTGAACAACTTATCCGAACTGCCCTGACATTAAAAAAAAACAAAAACAAAAAGCTTTTATTAGGGGTGAATGTTGCTTAAAATAAAAAAGAAGTAAATTAACAAATTTACTTATCTTTTGGCTACAGAAAGGAATGGCCATGCCTGGTTTGACTTTGCTTACAACTAACTCTTACTCGACCACCAGTGCAGAAGGGGAACCAGATTCTTCAAAAGGAACAACTGCTTCAGTCGTTAGTTCTTGTTCTTTTTGGGGAGCAGTTTCTTTAGTTTGATTTGGAGCAGTTTCTTCAAGCTACATTGGCTTTTCGAAGGACAGGTGCTCAGAAACATCACACATAGGAGTATACTCCATGCTAACTCCATACCATGGCAGATCTAAGAGAGACTTACTGTCAGCCTCATTGCCTGAAGGAGATCCACCAATACTGGTGCCATCCTCTCCAACTTCTCCCCCAGAAGCTTCCTCTGTGTTGTCATCGCTTGTTAAAGAAGAATTTGCTGTAAGGATCATGTCGAGCCTCATATAACTGGTCCACAATATATGTGCTCCTTGGAGGAGAGGGAATCCTTGCTGGTGAAGAAGTTGAAAAAAAAACAAGAAAACATCTAAGAACATAAATTATGTAAAACGATATAATGATTCGCCAAGGTTAAGCACCGGAAGTTCTCTGAGTCGGTTTTTTTCTTGGCCTTCTGGCTGGAGAATATGGTGGTTTTCTTTTGTTGCCCTATGCAGAAGGCTCCTTATCAAAAAAGAACTCGTCAACCATCTTCTCCATCGAGGTGTTGAAGATTACATCAGTGGACTTTTGATATAATGGGAAGAACTCTAAATAATATCCACCAGCTTTCTCTGCAGTGACCCAGATGGTGTTTAACTACCGTAGTCATGTCTTCTATCTATTCCAGACTCTGAAAGATCATCCTTTCTGGACCTGCTTGATTTACGGCATAGAACATGGGAAAGGAAATGCACTGCACGAATCCCAACTGCTTTGCCACATAGAGTGGGTTATAAGGCTCACACGAGCAGTAATCGCTTCTCTGCACATGATCGATCACCAACCGAAAATGAAGATCCCTGCAGGTCAAAATGCCTCTCTATAATAAAGCATTTTCTTCTCTGCTTCTGAGGACTTAACAGCCAACTTGGACCCGTCTTCATTGCTATAAGGAACGCCATGGACTGCTCACCGCTTCTCGCCATGGCTAGAAAAGTTTCTACATAACCTCTGGAGGGGAAGTTATAGAATTGTGCTTCATCAACCTCTTTTCAATGCAAGATAGTTGAGGGTTCGAAGTTGATAGCATATCGCTAAATTCGTGAAAGTATGCTGCAGCCCACAACTGCACTCACCACAGAACGCCATATATATTACCCTTGTAGACTTCAAGTAGAATCAGGGTGTAATTACTTCTCAAAATGATCCATGTGGTCAACAAGAGTTTCTGAACTCGTATGATCATCAGGTCACTTTAACAGCCCTATCAGCTCTGATATGAGCAGCCTGTAATGGACTTAGGTCCAACTGTTGGAGGCACACTTTTCAACTTCAAATCAATCATAATATACATGAACAACATAGAAAGTGAAACTACGTTATTTTTAGAATGTTATTGTTAGAGAGATATCCTCTGCTGATTATGTAATTGAAAAGAGATTTTCTCTTCTCAATCAAAACTGATTGAGTAACCGATGATCAGTTTTGATTTTTAGTAATTATAGTTTTTAATGCTATTTATAATTCTTGTAACAGTCAAACAAATTCTGCTATATATATAGCTGTATATTGTAAACAGAAGTAAGAAGAAAAACCATTTTCTACATGGTATCAGCCTAAACCTATGATCCTCACCTATTTCTCTTTTCTTTTAGCATTTCTCTTCCTTTTCTCTTTTTCTTTCTCATGGCCACCATCTCTTCGGCTCACTCTCAAAATACTGCTCAATTCACCAAACTTACTGAAACCAATTATCTCACCTGGCTTCGGCAAATCAAGCCCTACCTTCACAGTGCCAAACTTTGGGGATATGTTGATGGCACCATTCCTTAACCATCTCTCACCATCCTAACTACTGACACTCAATCTGCAAGATCCATTCCTAATCCTGATCATGCTAGCTGGTTCATCATCGACCAATAAATTGTTAGCATCCTTACTACCACTCTGACAAAAAACATTGCACAACTTACCATTGGTTTCGACACATCAAAAGCTATTTGGGATTGTCTTGAACGTCACCTTTCCCAAAAGTCTGTAGCAAGTGCAACCAATCTCAAAATGCAACTTCTTGATCTCAATAAAGGCACTCAATCTATTGACACTTATCTTCGTCATGCTAAATCAATTACTGATGCTTTGATTTCTATTAACAACCCTGTTCCTGATGAGGATTTAGTCATTGCCACTCTTCATGGTCTTGGCCCTGATTATCTCATGCTTCATACTGTCCTCACTCAAAATCCTTCTCTCCCAGATTTCACTGAACTTCGGGCTCGAATTCTCTCTTTTGATGCTCAACAATCTCGTCCTGCTGATTCTCCTACAGCCATCGCTCTTTTCAATCACAATCAAACTCCTTCTACCCGTCGTGATCACCGCCCTAATACTAGCCACCAATTTCCCACCAGTGGTCATCCCAACAATGGTCGCTATTCTCAGCAGCGCACCACTCCACAGTCACAGGTTGGGTCTTCTTTTCCTATGCAACAGCAACATGTGCCTCTATTGGGGCCATTTACTTCACCAGCTTGGGCTGCTCGTCCTCCACCAAATGGTATTCTTGGCCCAGCACCTCAATGGTGTCCCAATTGTCACTCAAATCACCATGGACTTTCTCAATGTCCACATAGATTTTCTGGTCCAAACACTGCCACTCCATTTGTTGGTGTACATTATGCTGCTGATCCAAACTGGTACCCAGACACAGGTGCAACTCATCACATGACAGCCATTCCCATCAATAATTCTCAACCTTATGGTGGGCCGCATAATGTTTATATGGGTAATGAGGACTCAATGTTTGTTTCCCATACTGGTAACCTTCCTTTTTCATTAGGCTCCTCCATCTTCACTCTACAAAATGTCTTTCGTATTCCATCCATTCATAAAAATCTTCTATCTGTTGCTCGTTTCACTAAAGATAATCATGTTTTCTTTCTCTTTGCACCTGACTTCTATCAAATCTATTGCTTACGCACTGAATGTTTATTGTTTCAGGGCCCTTGTAAAGATGGTTTGTATCCGCTTAATCTATCAAGCGTCTCTACTTCTCCACAAGCCCTTGCTTCCGTTCACTCCTCTATCTGGCACAATCGTTTGGGTCATCCTTCATCAAATGTCTTTGCTCGTCTAAGTCCTACAATTAATTCCAAATTGTCTTTTCCTTTTTTTTGTCGAGACTGTGCACTTAGCAAGTCCCACCAATTACCTTTTAATTCCAACAAAGAGACTGCTACCACTCCTTTTCATATTATACATAGTGATGTCTGGTCCTCATCTACCATTTCTATAAGTGGTTTCAAATATTATGTTCTATTTATTGATGAATTCTCACGCTACACTTGGATTTACCCCATGCGTTGCAAAAATGAAGTCCTCACTCATTTTCAAACTTTAGTTGCCAAGATTCAAAACATCTTTCACCAAACCATTCAATTTCTTCAAAGTGATAATGGGACAGAATATGTCAATAATGCCTTTTCTTATTATTGTAAAGCCTTGGGAATTCAACAAAGATTTTCTTGCCCCCATACACCACAGCAAAATGGTCTTGCCAAACGTAAGCACCGTCATATTGCTACAATGACTCGCAGTCTCCTTCTCACTTCTGGTACTCCACATAATCTTTGGCTTAAAGCTGTTTTAACATCTGTTTACCTTATTAATCTTCTTCCTACACCCATTCTGGATTAGGATACTCCACATACTCGTCTCTATGGTAGCCCACCTTCTTATTCCTCTCTTCGGGTTTTTGGATGTTCCTGTTTTCCTCATCTTGGGTCTTATGTCTCTGATAAACTTTCGAGTCGTAGCATTGAGTGTGTCTTTCTTGGTTACAGTTCTCAACACAAAGGTTATCGTTGTCTAGATCCTACCACCGGTCGTGTCTATATTTCTAGGCATGTTATTTTTAACGAAACAATTTTTCCTTATAAACAGTTGCAGGCACACTCAGTTTCCGACGCTGGCTCATTGGAATTCACACTTTTGTCTAGCTCAGAACTCCCACAGCTTGCTCCTTCTGGTCCAAATCCACCTGCTGAGAATAACAACTCTCCTTATCTTGTGTCTCAACCAGAGCAGCATGAAGTGGGTATTGAATTCCCGATTACAGCATCATCGGCTCCATCCCAGTCTATGGTGCCCACCGCCGCTCCCATCCTCACTTATCAGCGCCGACGTTTATTACATCCAGTTACTTCACAGATAGAGTCCACCTCTCTTCAGCCATCTGCCCCTGATGCAATTGTTTCACAGCTGGTCTCAAGTGATCCTTCTCCTGTCTCTAATCCTCCAGCAACATCCACATCTTTATCACCTGCTCCTCAGTCTCTTCCTGCGCCGCCCTCTCCACCCAAGAGGACACATCTACAACATGGTATTGTGCAACCTAAAATTCACATGGATGGAACTATCAAATATCCAATTCCTCGTGCTCTCCTCACTGTTATTGAAACTACAGAGCCCACATGCTACACTCAAGCTTCTAAACATGCGATATGGCGTGCTGCAATGGTTGATGAAATCAATGCTTTACTGAAAAATAAAACTTAGACATTGGTTCCTTCTTCTTCCTCTCAAAATCTTGTTGGCTGCAAATGGTATTTCGAGTAAAGCATAACCTAGATGGCACAATTCTATGTCACAAAGCACGACTTGTGGCTAAAGGATTTCATCAACAACAAGGTATAGACTATACAGATACCTTTAACCCTATTATTAAACCTGCAACTATTCGTGTTGTGCTTTCTCTTGCTGTATCTAGAGGCTGGTCACTTCGTCAATTGGACGTGAAGAACACGTTCCTTCATAGCCTTCTTAAATAAGACATCTATATGACTCAACCACCAAGATTCATCAATCAGTCACGGCCATCTCATGTTTGCAAGCTCAACAAGGCCATCTACGACCTCAAGCAAGCTTCCCGTGCATGGTTTCACCGAATGACATGCTTCTTATTATCAATTGGATTTGTTCAGAGCTTGGCTGATTCATCTCTATTTGTTTTCCAACACGAGTGTCATACAATTTATTTTCTCCTCTATGTTGA
>Ga0325410_1005695_pt1 | contig 13732 bp, 8 predicted proteins | sample PopdelMetagenome_16_FD_206182 | JGI IMG/M metagenome (GOLD analysis project Ga0325410, IMG submission 206182) | Populus deltoides microbial communities from Bellville, Georgia, United States - Xylem-PdIQD-R3 | ecosystem: Host-associated > Plants > Phyllosphere > Stem > Wood/Secondary xylem... | reverse complement strand
CCTTTATTTATACTAACTCTAGACTTAAATAAACCCTAATGGACCCCCCTTAGGTGGACTTGTATTAAGCCCACTTACAAATGACCCAAATAAGTAATAATAACCCCAAGACTGAGGAGAAAATAATAAAAATTCAAAAATTACCATCCTAAATATGCTAGAATCATATTTGTCACCATTAAGAAGTCCAAAATAGATTAGGAAATCTGGTTTGAAGGTAGAATTTATTCTAAAGTCTTCTTTCCTTTTTGTAGCTAGGATGAATAAGGAATCCTTGTAATAAAAAGATTCTAAAATAATTATGAATCCTTGCCACACTTGGAAATTATGTTGCAGACCATTAAAGATCTTTGTAGAATTAGTAGATTTCCAAAATAACCTGCCACATCCTTTTAGAAAAAGAATCCTAGCCAAACAGGAAGCTCACAGGTTAAAGAAAAGTACATAACAAAATTCATACAGCCTCAATTGACCCGTATTGAGATGCCTTCCCAAACTTCGATTGACCTGAACTTTTAACCCAAGGTAGGACAACATGTCAGGAGACTTCACGTAACATTTCAACTCCATCCAACGGTCGGATTGATAATTATGACTATTACCTTAAAATTGGATAATTGCATATTTTACGTTAAAATCCGAATTTGACCTTTTGTGGATCGTAAATAACAAAATTCGTACAACCTTTGTTGACTAGTATTGCGATGCCTTCCCGAAATTCGATGGACCTGGAATTTTAACTCAAGGTAGGAAAACCCATCTGGAGACTCCTTGTAAATTTTCATCCCGATCCAACAGTCGGATTGGAAATTATAACTATTTTCGTGAAACTGGATAGTTGTGCATTTTACGTGAAAATCCGAATTTAATTGGTTTTTCATTGCCCGCATTGTATCATTCCCTCTATCTTCAAGATGATTTATCTTTTAATCACCAATAGGTTTGATGGACAATTCCTTAGCCTCTTATCTCATCCATTGGAGTTCTTTTCTTGCACGCAAATGCCTATAACGACATTGTATAAATGTAGTAACCGATAATATTTTCAAATAAAGACATCTTACCATCCACTTGCATGTATATTTTTGAATGATAACCACTGCTGCCCTTTTTTTATTTTTTATCCCTTTGGCGTTGAATTAAAGCTCTCTTTTATTTCAAATAAAGACATTCTTCACGTTCTTTTTTTTTTGTTTCTTTATAAACCTTTGCAAGTCGTTTAGCCTTGCGCTCTTTATCTAACATCATAAAAGCATTACGATCATAAATATTTGAAAGTGGTAACCTCAGTTTCTCTTCCTTACTTGTATTGAATCTCATCCGATCAACCCCATTAATTTTTTGCCTCATTTAATCTATATCATCTTCCAACTTCTTTGCCTCCTAATAGCTATGAGAATAAAAAATCCAATCCACCTTTCTCTCCTACTCATAAAAGTATCAGGACCTTTGGCCGAATTGGCCCCTAATTCTATTCCCAAAATCCCTTCGGTTTCTAGGCTGCCTAAAACCTTCCCGATGGCATATGAGATGTGAACCTTATGATCATGTGGTTATATAACTCACACACAAAGACGTCGATTCCCGGAAAGCCAAGTAAATCAGGTTTGATATGCTACAAAATCAAGGAGAAGAAGAAATTGGACACTATTGAATTTTTTTTTGGCTCATGATCACATGGTAATGCAACTCACACGCAAAGACACCAATTTCCGGAAAGCCAAGTAAATCAGGTTTGATAGGAGTGTGACACAAAGATAACTTGTACCTAGGCACCAGCACTACTGGAAACGGAAAACCCCCACCCAACAAATATTAATTCGTGAACGAGAAGTATAAGCATGACTCCATGAAGTGAGTTGTTCTTTGATAAGTTATTTTTCAGTTCTTTATAGAACCAAGAAAAGGAGAGTATCTCACCAACTCACATGCAAAGTGCGGCAAACAAAATTTTTTATTAATCTGAATTGTCAACCTTACATATCTGGTTATGCCTTTATTTATACTAACTCTAGACTTAAATAAACCCTAATGGACCCCCCTTAGGTGGACTTATATGAGGCCCACTTACAATTGACCTAAATAACCTAAAGACTAAGAAGAAAATAATTAAAATTTGAAAATTATTATCCTAAATATGCTAGAATCAAATTTGTCACCATTAAGAAGTCCCAAATAGATAGGAAATCTGATATGAAGGTAGAATTTATTCTGAAGTATATTTTCCTTGTTGTAACTAAGATGAATAAGGAATCCTTGTAAGGAAAGGATTATAAAACATTTATGAGTCCTTGCCATACTTGGAAGCTATGTTGCAACCCATTAAAGATCTTTGTAGAACTAGGAGATTCCCAAAACAAGTGATGCGAACCTCGTGATAACGTGGTCACGCAACCCACAAACAAGATTGAGATTTGATCTTGGAAAGCCGAAATAGATCTGATAGAAGTGTGGCACAATAAAAACCTATTCCAAGGCACCAACATTATTGGAAAGAGTAGAATGATGCCATTAAGCCAGTTAATTTTTGATAAGTCAGATTCAGTTCGTTAAAGAACTAAAGAATGCAAGAATCACTTTCACATGTTAAAATTGAAAAAATCAGAAGTAATAGTCAGATTCAATTCGTTAAAGAACTAAACAATGCAAGAATCACTCTCACACGAAGCCAGTTAATCTTCGATAAGGCTGCTGAAATTTTGGTTACATGAGTTTAAATAGTTCTTAAAAAATTAACCTTAATGGACCCCTTATGTGGACATATATGAGGTCCACTCAAAACTGACCCAAAACCCTAAATTGAAAGTCCCATAACTTAATCCAAACAAGCCTTGGATCCTAGCTAAAAACAAAGTATTAATTAAGCCCAAACAAGCCTTAGGTTGGAGCTAACAAAATAAAATAAAGCCCCTAATATTAAATTCATGTTCTGCCATGAGAAGAAGAGAAGGAAGATTACATAACTGATTCAATGATTATTTATAGCCTTCCATGCAGCCCCTTAATCCTAGAAACAAAAGGAAAAGGTAGCCATCCATGTTGTTTTCAAGTTGTAGTAGGATTCTTTTCTTTCCTTCGTTGTCCTCACCTCATGGCCTAAATAAGGTTGTGTTGGACCCCTCTTGCACATGAATAAGATGTACTAGGGTCTCCTCTTGATACTCCAATGGACCTTTCATTTCTGACTTGGTTGCAACCTTCAAAACATTGCATTTAATGCCTTTATCTTGGACCAAGTCATTGGACCATTTGGAACATGTAATGGGTCCTTGGTAGTGTTTCTGGGCTAGTCCACATAACAAGCTGCCACATCTTTTTAGGAAAAGAATCCTAGCCAAATATTAGTCCATAAGTCAAAAGAAAATAAATAACAAAATTCGTATAGCCTCTGTTGACCAGTATTGCGGTGCCTTTCTGATATCCGATTGACTTGAAATTTTAACCCAAGGTAGGACAACATGTCAGGAGACTCCACGTAAATTTCCGCCTGATCCAACGGTCAGATTAAGAATTATGATTGTTGCCATAAAACTACATAGTTGCATATTTTACATCAAAATTCGAATTTGAACTTACCATAATCGTATCATATGGTCTCATTCTCAAAACCACCATCACAATATCATCAACGTCCCCTTTAAAATCCTCATAATCTGCCCGCCCACCTTGGCCTTTCGGCCCTACTGCAATTGTTTGATTTCAGTTCAACCCCAACCTTTCTCACGTCTTGAGTACATGTTCCAGCCATGTTACCACATTCCCCCACCTTCTCAAGTCTGTCACACACGTTCCTCATCATGAAATTCATTCTTTCCATCATCTTCGTCATGACTTGCATTTGGTACTTAAGTTCACCCTCGGGAAGGGGTGGTGTGTTGTTTTGATCTAACATGATGATACCTGAAAAATTGGTTAGTAATATAAAAATATCCTCACGTCACTCGTGTTTCACTCAAACTTAGGTTTCTCCCCTCATCTCACCTTCATTCGGTTATTACGTAATTGAAATCATACCAAATAGAACCAACTTAGCAACGCAATCCAAATAGATGTATATAAGACTCAAGAAGCAATAAAACCCAAAAAACAAGCAAAAAAAAACTATGATGATAGTCTCGCGAGTAGCAAGTGAATCTATCCGAAATATGAACGAAACTAAATACATGAATAGAAAACAGAAAAAAGTATGCAAAATGATGAAACAAGACCCAAATATGTTCGAGGTGTTGAAAATATACTTCAAGAATTGAAAACAACATAAACAAAGGGAATTTCAAAAATTGACACAAAACATACCCGTTTACGAAAAGTTAAATCTGAATCTGGAACCTATAGTAAATGATGTCTAAATGAGCTAAAATTGCAGATATAGTGAGATTTTAACTCAAATAGACAGAATATAAAATTTGAGCAATTTACGATAAGGTTTGATATACTGACGCAAAAACATTATGAATCATACCTAATTAGACCTGGAATTGAAAACCAAAGCAAACGATATCCAATCGAACCCAAAATGCATATGTTGTGCACTTTAGACTCTAGTTGATATGATCCAGGAAAGGTTGAATTCGGATTCTGACGTAAAATGTGCAACTATCCATTTTTACAGTAACAGTCATAATTCACAATCCGACCGTTGGATCGAGCTGACATTTTACATGAAGTCTCCTGACATTTTGTACTATGTTGGGTTAAAATTTCAGGTTAAGCAGAGCTCATGAAGGCATCTTAATACGGGTCAACAGAGGCTGTACGATTTTGTTATATACTTTCTTTTGACCTGTGGACTTCCTGTTTGGCTAGGATTCTTTTCCTAAAAGGATGTGGCAGCTTAGTTCGGAAATCTACTAATTCTACAAAGATCTTTAATGGGTTGCAACATAGTTTCCAAGTGTGGCAAGAATTCATAATTATTTCAGAATCCTTTTCTTACAAGGATTCCTTATGCATCCTAGCTACAAAAAGGAAAGAAGACTTCAGAATAAATTCTACCTTCAGATCACATTTCCTAGTCTATTTGGAACTTCTTAATGGTGACAAATCTGATTCTAGCATATTTAGGATGGTAATTTTTGGATTTTTATTATTTTCTTCTTAGTCTTTGGGTTATTATTACTTATTTGGGTCAATTGTAAGTGGGCTTAATACAAGTCCACCTAAGGGGGGTCCATTAGGGTTTCTTTAAGTCTAGAGTCAATATAAATAAAGGCATAACCACACATGTAAGGTTACGTAATTTTCAGATCAATAAACTTTTTTGCTGCACTTATTGTGTGTTGGTGGAATAATCTCCCTTCCTTGGTTCTCTAAAGAACTGAAAAATAACTTATCGAAGAACAACTGTCTTCGTGGCGTCATCCTTATACTTCTCATTCGCGAATCAATATTCATTGGGTGGGGGTTTCTGTTTCCAATAGTGCTGGTGCTTAGGTACAAGTTATCTTTATGTCACACTCCTATCAAACCTGATTTACTTGGCTTTCTGGGAATTGGTGTCTTTACGTGTGGGTTACGTGACCACGTGATCACGAGGTTCGCATCACCAGTAATCAGAGTATAACATTTGAGCTAATTCCGAGTTGATTTGATCTAATTTTCCCTTGTTTAGTTTTCTGCGGCAAAAACTAATAAACATCTTTTTCAACGGTTCTTTTTATACTACTGATATATTTTGGACAGTAACAAAATGAAATAAATTTTTTTTATATGCCGCAAATTCAAGGAGAAGAAGAAATTGGACACTAAGGAATTTTTTGTGGAAACAAGAAACGAAAATTTTAGAAGGATATAACTGAGTAATGAAGCCAGACTCTGATACCAAATGATGTGAACCTCTTGAACACGCAGTCAAGCAACCAACATCCAAAGACTCCAATTCCCGAAAAGCCAAGTAAATCAGGTTTGATAGAAATATGACAAAGATAACTTGTACCGAGGCACCAGCACTATTAGAAAGGGAAACCCCCACCCAATAAATATTAATTCATGAACGAGAAGTATAAGGATGATGCCACTAAGTCATTTGTTCTTCTATAAGTCTTTTTTCGGTTCTTTAGAGAACTAAGAAAGGGAGGTTATCCCACCAACACAAAATAAGTGCGACAAAAGAAGTTTATTGATCTGAAAATTGTGTAACCCTTACATGTCTGGTTATGCTTTTATTTATACTTACTCTAGACTGAAACAAACCCTAATGAACTCATTATGTGGACTTATATGAGGCCCACTTACAATTAAACCCAAATAATATAAATAAAATGCTAAACTAAGAAGAAAATAATAAAAAATAACAAAAATCCAAAAAATACTAATCCTAGATATGCTAGAATCGGATTTCTCACCCTTAAGAAGTCCCAAATAGACTAGGAAATATGATTTGAAGGTATAATTAATTATGAAGTCTTCTATTCTTGTTGTATGTAGGATGAATAAAGAATTCTTGTAAGAAAAGAATTCTGAAACATTTTTTAATCCTTACCACACTTGGAAACTATGTTGCATCTCATTAAAGTCAATCCAATGGCTGTTTTGTGATCGCACAACAACTTCACAAGTTTTTCCTCTTGCGCACTTGTCAAACCTTTTGCTATGATGACAAGAAGTGTATTATTGTCGCCAATGAATATATACTTCAAATTATCAAGCAAAGATTTCAATTCTAACTCGAGTACCTGTAAAATAGATGGCATAAGTTTTTTTTGTGAAAGTACTAAATCAACAAAGACTACACAAGGGGCTGTTTGCAAAGCTTGCACAGCCAAGGCTGATTCTTGAACGTTTTGGGGAACACATATGTGCCTCTCTTTTTCTATCTTGGTAAAACCACAACCATAGCTCAAAACCACGCTTAATCTGTCCTCGCAATCAAAATTAAAAACTTGTTGCACACACTAATCAACTTGTTTATAGCATGTGATAAAATAAGCATTATTGTAAGGATTATTTCATTGCATCATGAAAATTAAATTCAATTTTTTCGTCTCCTACTTCCATAAAATTTCCTACCATCCAGTTTTACACTATTGAACATAACTCCAAATGAAACCTTGAATCGAGCTGAAACTTTACTAGAAGATTCAAGATGTATTTTTCCATGTTGGGGTAAGCTTTCAAGTGAATTGGAGTTCGAGAAGGACTTGTGATATATATCAGAACATGTTGTATGAATTTTGTTATTTACTTTCTTTTAACAAGTGTACTTCCTATTTGGTAAGGATCCTTTAACTATAAGGATATGGTAGCTTGTTTTGGGAATTTCTTAGTTCTACAAGGATCTTTAATGGACTGCAACATAATTTATAAGTGTGTGGCAAGGATTCATTAATGTTACAAAATCATTTTCTTACAAGGGTTTCTTAGTCATCCTAGCTACACAAGGAAAAAAAGGGTTAGTGGTATTTAATGACATATTGGTTTCTAAGATTATTAGACAATATTACAGGCTATATAAATAAGCCTTATATAAGTAATGCAATGTCGCATCACACAAATTAATTACCCTAACTTAAATAAACAAAATAGTATAAAGCAAGTAAGGGGTCGATCCCATAAGTAAGGTTTAGTTCAGATCTTTATGTTATACAATATGCAATTGGGGAGGATTTTGAGATTATCTAGGCTATAACAGAGTAAAACAATCAAGCTAAATTAAATAAATCAGAAAATAATCAAGAGAACAAACCTTGGTTTCAAGTAGATGTCCACCTACAGAAATCAAAACCGATCATTGAAACGATACATCAATTATGTGAACCTCGTGATCATGTTGTCACGCAACCCACACGCAAAGACACCAATTCCTGAAAAGCCATGTAAATCAAGTTTGATAGAAGTGTGCCACAAAGATAACTTATACCTAGGCACCAACACTATTGGAAATGGAAAAACCCTCACCCAACAAATATTGATTCATGAACGAGAAGTATAGAGATGATACCACGAAGCTAGTTGTTCTTTGATAGGTCATTTTCAGTTCTTTAGAGAACCAAGGAAGGGCGATTATCCCACAAACACAACCAATGCGGTGAAAGAAGTTTATTGATCTGAAAATTACGTACCCTTACATATCTGGTTATGCCCTTATTTATAGTGACTCAAAACTAAAATAAACCCTAATGGACCCCTTATGTGGACTTATATGATGATGTCCCCTTACAATTAAACCTAAATAATATAAATAAACCCTAAACTAAGAAGAAAATAATAATAACAATAATAAATCTGAATTTAAAATTCTAAATATGAAAGAATCAGATTTGTTGCCCTTTAGAAGTCTTATATAAGCTAGGAGAATCGAATATGAAGGTTGAATTAATTCTGATATCTTCTTTTCTTATTGTAGGTAGGATGAATAAAGAATCCTTGTAAGAAAAGAATTCTAAAACATTTATGAATCTTTGCCACACTTGGAAATTATGTTGGAGCCCAATAAAGATCCTTGTAGAGCTAGGAGATTTTCAAAACATACTACCACATTCTTGTAGGAAAAGAATCCTATCCAAATAGGAAGTCCGCAAGTCAAAATGAAGTAAATAACAAAATTTGTGCAGCCTTTGTTGACTAGTATTTTAATGCCTTTTAGAACTCCAATTAAAGTGAAATTTTAACCCTAGGTAGGACAAACTGTCTGGAGACTCCACGTAAACTTTCAACTTGATCCAACAGTTGGATTGAGTATTATAACTGTTTCCGTGAAACTGGAGACTCTATGTAAACTTTGCAATAGATTGTTTACAATAATAACTTAGACTTCGCTCTAGCAATTAAAATAATCAATCATGGGAAATCAATATAGAAAAACAAGCATATTCATCATATAAACTGAAAAGAAAAGGTGGAAATAAATCTCACAGTTCTTGAAATCCGAAGGTTTCTGTGTCCTTGCAACCAAGAAAAAGAGTTTACCCTTGCATGTTTATTGAACAACTAATAAAAAAGAAAAAAGAATGCATGATTTCGGGTTTGTGGAGGAAAGGGTGTGTTTTTCTTCTCTTTTATGGCCACCCATTTCCTTCCTTTGTCTCTTTCTTTTTATTTGATATGAAACCCTAATTCCTTTTCTACAAAATAGTCCTTTCTTAAGTATACAATTTACATTTAAGTATTTCAATAACTATTTTTCTAAAAAAAGAGAAATAGTCTTGCAAAAAATCTTCAAACTTTGATTTTTGACTTAGAGAAGCTAAATTGCCGAAATAAAAACTTGGATGTTGGTTTAGATGCTTTGAGAAGTACTTTGAACTTATTTCTTCACAAAACCTGTTTGTTGGCATAATTCATGTGTCATTTAGAAAAATCATCTCTCTCATATCTGTCCTTTTCTGTTGAAATTTGGTAGGCTGATAGGTCTTCGAGTCAGGAATCCAATCAAATTGAGTTTGCATCTAATGGACTTATGTAGCTCAAGATATTCAAAGTAGAATGGCCAAAGGCCAACATTGGTAGAATGCGAGATTTGTCTTTGAAGGCTGTGATTTCCATACTCTTTCTCCTTTTTTTTTCTTGCCATATATCTATAGAAAGGTATGGATATTAGCTTTTTAATATGCCATTGGAATCACTTCATTTTGATCTCTAGAGCTCAAGCTCTACACAAAACATCAATTGGAGGTCAATTTTGTCAATTATCTCCAATTTACTTCTTTTAAAATCTTACATCCAAAAGTGCCTTCAAAACATAGGCAAAATACTAGGTAAATATGGGTAAAACTATCGAATAATATGTTTGCATCAATCAGACTTGTATTGTTTGATTTTCTTCTTCTCTTCTCACAGCAGTGTAAGGGATTTAACTTATGAGTTTTATTTTTTTTTTTGGTAAGTTGACGTATGTATTAAAAGAAGAAGATACAAACATTATAAGGGGCATACCCCAGATTTACAATGATAACAGAAACATAAATTAATAGATGGCTACAGGCTAGCCATTGACCCTAAAACTGAAACCTCACTAGATTCGTGAGGGAAACCAATACAACCAGCTAACTAACAAATTAAGAATCTATGGTATTCACCCTCCAAGCTCGTTGGATCCTTTTGTTGTCATTTGTTGGTACGACATTCCTCATCAAATCAAGCTTATCACGAATGATACATTCGATTTGATTGAAGACCAAATTCGAAGTTCTAGACATTCCAGCAAAGATCCTTTCATTCCGTTCTTGCCATACATGATACACTGTAGCTGCGAAACTCAGTTTACGAGAAAAATTGACGAAACTCTTGCCATGCCAAGAGACAGTAGCCCATCGAATCCATTCATCCCAGCCTTTTGTCATTCTTGGAATGTCGCATCTGTCACAAACATCCCACCAGATCGCTTTAGTATAGGAGCATTCAAAGAACAAGTGGTTGTGATCCTCATTGTGGCGGAGACAGAGTGAGCATCCATTGGGACCATGTATACCAAACCGATGAAGTTTATCTTGAGTTGTGAGTTTCTATTGGACAGCCATCCATAGAAGAAATGAATGTCTTGGAACAGCATTCTTGAACCACACAATGTCATGCCATTCAACCATCTTACGATGACGTCTTAGTTGTTCCCAAGCTACTTTGACCGAGAATCTGTGATTTGGCGAATCCAACCAAACTATCTCATCCTTTTGCCCCAGCTTAGGACTGGAAGGAATGGGGTGCCAGCCAATAGCTTGGGTGGTAGGAGTTTTCCATTCTGAGTTTTGAATTAGCACATTCACCTTCACGTTCTTGGCCATACCTGAATCATAGATGAATCTTTCCTCGTAAGAATCCGCGAGTGGGCTGTGAGGATGCCAATTACTTATGAGTTTTATTTTTATTATTTCAGCTATAGCTCAAGGCTAGTTTGGGCTTAATTAATACTTTGTTTTTAACTAGGATTAAAGGCTTATTTGGATCATGGTTAAGGAATACTAGTATAGGTTTAGGCCAGTTTTGTAAGTGATACGAACCTCGTGATCACATGGTCATGCAATCCACAATCAAGATTGAGATGTGATCCCGAAAATCTGAAATTGGTCTGATAGCAATATGACATAATGAAAACCTGTCCCAAGACACCAACACTATTGGAATGAAATAGAATGACGCCACGAAGTTAGTTAATCTTTGATAAGTCAGATCCAGTTCGTTCAAGAACTGAAGAATCAAAGAATCACTCTCACACGTTAAAAATGAAAAATTCAGAAGTAATATTCATCAATGGCTCCTGAAATTTTGGTTACATAAGTTTAAATAATTCTTGAAAAATTAACCCTAATGGACCTCTTATGTGGAATTATACAAGGTCCACTGAAAACTGACCTAAAAAGCCTAATCTGAAAAGCCCATAACCCGATCCAAACAAGCCTTGGATCCTAGCTGAAAAACAAAGTATTAATTAAGCCCAAACATAAAAGAAAATAATAAAATAACTAATTTGTCATTAAATACCACCAGCACTTTTTTCCTTGTGTAGCTAGGAAGAATAAGGAATACTTATATGAAAAGAATTCTTAAAACATTAATGAATCCTTGACAAACTTGAAGATTATATTGCAGCTCATTAAAAATCCTTGTGGAATTAGGAAATTTCCAAAACAAGGATCCAGTTCGTTCAAGAACTGAAGAATCAAAGAATCACTCTCACACGTTAAAAATGAAAAATTCAGAAGTAATATTCATCAATGGCTCCTGAAATTTTGGTTACATAAGTTTAAATAATTCTTGAAAAATTAACCCTAATGGACCTCTTATGTGGAATTATACAAGGTCCACTGAAAACTGACCTAAAAAGCCTAATCTGAAAAGCCCATAACCCGATCCAAACAAGCCTTGGATCCTAGCTGAAAAACAAAGTATTAATTAAGCCCAAACATAAAAGAAAATAATAAAATAACTAATTTGTCATTAAATACCACCAGCACTTTTTTCCTTGTGTAGCTAGGAAGAATAAGGAATACTTATATGAAAAGAATTCTTAAAACATTAATGAATCCTTGCCAAACTTGAAGATTATATTGCAGCTCATTAAAAATCCTTGTGGAATTAGGAAATTTCCAAAACAAGCTCCCACATCCTTGTAGGAAAGGGATCCTTGCCAAATAGGAAGTCCATAAGTCAAAATGAAGTAAATAACAAAATTTTTTTAGCCTGTTCTGACCTATATCGCAAGTCCTTTCAAGACATTAATTCACCTAAAACTTTACCCCAACATAGACAATACCTCTGGAATCTATTGGTAAAGTTTTAGCTCGATCCAACAGTTGAATTTGGAGTTATGTTCAATAGCATAACACTGGACGGTAGAAAATTTTATGCTAAAATCCAAATCTGACCTTACTTGGATTGCATCACAAGGCTGAATTCGACCTCGAATCTTGAATAGGATTGGTAGGGACTTCATTATCATCTTGTTTAAGCCTTTGAGATTTCCTTATTGCTAAAAACCTTTCTCCAACAACATTGTATGGAAGTAGTGACTAACAAGAATTTCAAATAAACACGTCGTACTAATAACTTGCGTACATACTTGTGAATGGTAACAATAGCAGCTTTGCTTCATCTTTCATTTTTTTTGGCGTTGTACCTCCTTTTCCCATGAAGCTTGAAGATCATAGAATAATCTTTTACACCTATCAACTTCTTGTTCTAAAACCCCCAAACCCTGGCTTAGTTTTTCACATCCATGAGCTAGAATCCTCCTTCGTTCCCTCTCTCTTGCTGAATACATGACAAAAATTAAAAAAATAGAAGAAGATGAAGACACAAAAAAAATAGAGTTTATGACAGGAAGAACTGATACGAACCTCATGATCACGTGGTCACGCATCCTACACGCAAAGACACCAATTACCGGAAAGCCAAGTAAATCAGGTTTGATAGGAGTATGACATAAAGATAACTTGTACCCAAGCAGAAACGAAAAACTCCCACCCAATGAATATTGATTCACGAACAAGAAGTATAAGGATGACACGAAGCTAGTTGTTCTTCAATAAGTCGTTTTCAATTCTTTAGAGAACCAAGAAAATGAGATTCACCAACACACAACAAGTGCGGTAAACAGGAAGTTTTATTAATCTAAATTGTCTAACCTTTACTTGTTTGGTTATGCCTTTATTTATACTAACCCTAATGGACCCCCCTTAGGTGAACTTATATGAAGCCCACTTACAATTGATCCAAATAAGTAATAATAACCCAAAGACTAAGAAGAAAATAATAAAAATCCAAAAATTACCATCCTAAATATGCTAGAATCAGATTTGTCACCCTTAAGAAGTTCCAAATAAACCAGGAGAAATGTGATTTGGAAAATTTGTGTTGCTGCCCCCTTGATGTCCTTGATTAGCTTGGATTTTCTTGTTTAACTTGAACAAATAAGAAAACAAATTTCCTTCTTTGTTGATGATTTAATTACTTTCCTTCCTAGGTTAGGAAAAGCATTAAATACTCCTCCCCTCTTTAGGAACAAGATCTGGCCAACTTCCTTACTTAATTAGGAGAATAAATTGCAGACTTTCTATCCTTGTAGCATTAGAATAAAAAACAAGCCTAACAAGGTTGGTATGGGGCTAGACACATCAGCCCCTTGTTCCACATGAATTGGGCTCTTATTAGACCTGAATTAGATGAATTAAAGGTTGTCCTTCATGCTCCTTCAATGCCCAATGATGCGACCCTTGTGATCACGTGGTCATGTAACCCACATGCAAAGACATCAATTCCCGGAGAGCCAAGTAAATCAGGTGTGACACAAAGATAACTT
>Ga0325410_1005694_pt1 | contig 13733 bp, 13 predicted proteins | sample PopdelMetagenome_16_FD_206182 | JGI IMG/M metagenome (GOLD analysis project Ga0325410, IMG submission 206182) | Populus deltoides microbial communities from Bellville, Georgia, United States - Xylem-PdIQD-R3 | ecosystem: Host-associated > Plants > Phyllosphere > Stem > Wood/Secondary xylem... | reverse complement strand
AACAATTTGCAGTCAATTTTCTAAACCCCTCTTCATTGAATCCTGGTGTTCTCTAATCCCAGAATAATTAATACTTTAAAAGAAAATTGCGAAATCAGTTACCCGTAATGAAAAATGCCAATGGATGTCTTTAAATCCTGATGTTCTCTAATGTGATCATGCTTTGAATCCCTGCTGTCAAACCTGCCTGGACAAATTTTAACCACATGAAGTATTTTCAGCTGGAAAGCATAAAATTGCTCATGTCTGTGAAAGCACATGGTCTTGTCTCACTATAAAATTACTTGTCTTGCAGATTGTTCCAAGTTGGCACAGTACTTGTTCCTGAAAACACTTTGGTTGTTTCCTTTTGTTAAGTATAAAACGTGGGGGTTAAAGCTTCTAGTTCTACATGCATGCACTTGCTTGCCTGCTGACAAAATTAGGATCATTTAATATACCAAGATTGAGACTGCACTTGAAGAGTACGAGACATGCATTCTGCATTCAATACGAAATATTATATCGAATCACATGCTAGAATCTGTCCATCTGGAAACTCACTCTGCCAAATTTGCTTAGGGTTTTAAAATCAGAAATAACCACTTTATTCCACTCCTATTTTTTGAGCAAAACTAGCCTTTCCATGAGTTCCTTAATGGTCACTAATGGGAGTTTAGTCCATCGACAGTCTTCCTTGCAGAGTGTGGAAATTGATAAGATCCAGATGCAAGCCCTACTCATCTTCAAAACTTAAAGAGAGTCATATACACATGCCCTGTGAGCTTTTCGTTCAGCCTAAAATCCATGAAACATATCAAACCAATTCACAACTATGATTTGTCGTGAACTGGAAGAGAAAAAAATGAAGTCAAATGGTTGGTTAGTAATGCTTTGAACAAGAACCATGCTAATAAATACAGAACTCTGCCATTACAGCATGTATATTGGCCTCTGCTTCAAGATACCTGCAGACCAGGAGACATCCCACCTCATATGAAAACAGTTGACCTTATAAAAAAACACATCCATTCACTGAACGCAATACAGGGATTATGGAATGGCTGATTAAAATATATTGCAGGAGATAAACGAATCACCCCATCAACATGGGATTTTCTTCTTTATTTTTGATAATTGATATGAAAGTACATTACCAGCTATCTGTACTCATAAAAAACAGCATGACATCTTCTTGATAGAGGCAATGGTCGGTGGCTACCATTTTTATTTAGCCAATGTGTGTGTTTGTCCTTGTTGTGACATGGCAGCCATTCTTATTCATCCAAATGGAAGCATAGCCATTAAATCAGTCATAGACAATATTATAGCAGTTCAGTTTCTTGTGTCCATAGAAGAGGATTGTTTAGCAGCTAGTGTTGATTAGTGTTTTGAACTGTGATCTGTGTTTGATAAAGGAGGTTTTAAAAAAATCTATAAATTATTATTTTTTATAATTAAGTTTTTAAAAGAGAGTTTTGAGTGAGATCCATGTAAAATTATAATGTGTTAATTAACTAAATACTTTTAAAACAATGATTGAAGCAAAACACAGCTTTAACCACGTATTACTACACTACCACACTGACCCTGATGTCAACAATATTTTAGGACTAAAGCCTTCAAGTCTGGAGTGGTTTTGAGGTGCACAACCACATTGGCTTTTTGAGGTTCATCAAGATTGGTTGAGTGAGGATTTCATTACTTTATCTGATGACTATAATGACAAAAACTTCACACCTTCCTTAGCCATGTGAAAGTTCTAACCCCACCAAGAAATAAAAAAAGAAGAAGAAGAAATTTCCAACTTTTATCCAACCATTAAAAATTAACTACTATGATGCTTAGTTACATATATTCTTATATATCCAAATAAGAGAAAAGGTTGAAATACAAACATTCCCTTCCATCACTTACCTTTGCTAACCCTACCCTTCCTTACCCTTCTTCCATCCAAACATAATGTGTACAAATTACAACTCAGTTTTGCAACAATGCATCTCTATCTACCTTTAAACTGCAGTTCGTCCATAGGCTTTCAAAGTTCAATGGAAGAATGAGACAAATTGAGGAGCATAGAGGTTCTTCTCTACTGTTGAAGAAAATGAAGTTCTTCTATAGATGCTATCTTAAAGTCTATCTTCCATTATTGATCTGCATCTCCTTTCCTTTCTTTTTTTTTAACGTAACAAAGATGATTTAAACTTGAGTCCTGATCGTCATAGTGGGAAGAGTACCGCTAGATTAGATGGCCATTAGTAATAATATACCATTCTTTAAGCAGAAGGAAGAGCAATTGCCAACAAAGTACTGGTTTATTCACATTCTTCATCACTGCTCATGCGTTGGATATAATACAAACTTAAGCTAAAATAATCTGAACTGTTTAGAGCTTAATCACACAACAGGAAATGTGGAAAGAAAGTAGAGCAATGAAGAAAGAGAACAAAAGCTTCTCTACATATCCAAAATCCCACTTTACTAGCTGTCTCTAGCTACGATCTTCTGCAAAGATTTTCACATCATCACATTGGCCAAGGAATTGACCCTCCTGCTGCCAAAACCTGTTGCTCAAGCTGCAATCATACAAATAGAAATCAGTTGCTTGTGAAACAATGTTCATTCTTAACAAGTTAAATTCTTTCTCCCTTTTTTCTCTTATTTCCTCTTACCTTGAACAGAGTTTCAAGCTTACTTTTCACCAGGGAGTACTCATTCTTCACTTGCTGGAGACATTTTTGACACCTACACCACGCCCAATTTGACACCAGAAACATGAAACAGTGGATAACAATACTTTTTTAAGATTGAAACGAACAATTTGTGGGGTAAAGCTACACCGAAACAATCTGAAATATTAGTTGAAAAGAAACTTACCCTTCAATATTTCGCTCCTCGCAGTAGTTGCGGAAGGCAATGCAGACTTTCTGAACTCTTTGAACCCCGATGCTGTTATTTCAAGACCTCTTTCAATGGTATATACGAGATGGAAGAGATATAAAAGAAAAAAAAATTCCCATGATATATAGCCAAAATTGGTGTGGTGCAAAAATGTTATATAGCCATCACCCAAATTTTTAGGATCAATTAACCATGAATAAAACTAAGTTGAGAAGTAAAACTGAACATTACATAGACAACTGCACTGATTTGAAACTTGAGTGTAAAACTCTTTAGCCAGCAGTACTGCCAATGGTGAGACACTTGCTTCAAGCAAGTGACAGGTTTTGTGTTACAAATTTGACTTTAAGCTATGAAACCATAACAGTAACAGTCAAAATCTGTTATATGTGCTGGTTGACATTGTTGGAGAAAGTGGAAACAAATTTCATCCACTGAAGGAAAAAAAAAAAAAACCCTTTCACTATGACCACCTAGGCATAATAGTAGATTCAGCTTCTAGTTAAACAAGGTGATTGGAGATCACCTGGAGCTGCTGCCCTTCAACTGGTGAACATGAGCATCAATTTTTCTGTAATCTATACTTTGCTGCTCTCTATTCAATACCAAAAATAATTACATTAGGACAGTGGAATCTACCAAGATATTTAACACAAAATAAAGAAGAAAAAGAAATGTTATAGGAGATCTACAGAGTTAAAATTCTCACAAATCTTTGGCTAGCTCATTGATAAGCTTTTCAGAGTCTTCAAAGAAAAGAGTCACCAGTTCAACTACGAAATCTGGGTTGCTCTCATCTTGAAGTTGCTGAAGTTGGTTAAACTGGTCATCCAAAAATCCCTTCACACACACACACACACACACAAAGAACTCATCATCAACCAGCCAGAGAAAGACCAAGCAAAGTAGAAACAAAAATAAAACAAAACCTAAGCATAGCTTCTGCTTCTCTTCAAGACATATCTACAGTAATGTTAACATATTGCAAGTTATGCTCTGACCTCATTAAACAGTTGGCCTGTGTAGTCGACTAACTGCCTTTGCAACTGAACCACACTATCCATTGTTAGCTTTTCTCAAGTTCTTTGCTAGCTAAGTTACTCTGTAGATCTTCTAGCGTGTAGAACTAGATGAAGTACATTAATTTCTTTGAAAAAGTTTAAAAGCAAGAAAAGGGTCTTTGTAGCTAAAGATTCTTTCTTGCTTTTATAGTAGAGAGTAGACCGCTATAATGAGGATGTGAAGTTACTCTTCCTTGTATTATTGGTCTTTTACTTTCCCTCCCTTCTCTGGGTTTGTGTGTTTTTTGTTTTCTTTCTTCTCTCTCAACTCGATGCATTCTTTCTTTTATTTACAGGTTTTGTACTGTGTTTACGTTCACTTTAAAAATATATTAAATTAATATTCACTCCACTTGAAGATCAGTCTGCACACAGAAATTTATTTATTACGATAGTTTTATGTTTTTTCAAAAAAAAAAAAAACATTTTACATCACAATGTTAAATACGTTATCAAATTGTCTTGAGAAATTTGACAGAATCACAAGATCCACAACTTGATTCCAATCCATATCCCTTTCACCTTTCATCCCTTTAATTCCAGTAACAGATAACCAGAGCTATAAAACCCGGCATAATTTATACTAAACTCTTGTTCTTAATGTCAACTACGATCAAAAGACTGTCTAATTATTTCAATACTATAAACTAGTTAATTAATTTCAATTACTCACCAGGACTAATTTATTATAATTAACACTTGTTCTTAACTCTATCCTTAATTTCTAAAGACTTGACAGCTCCTCCTCTCGAACCAGGAAAACAAGACTCGAGACTCATATTATTAATTGGAAGGTGGTACGCCAAATAACAGTACTCATATTCATAGTGTTAAGATACAAAATTAAGGAGAGCTAAACCCCATATTATTATTATTATTATTATTTTTTTTTTTATGTTGGGCATATGATGAAGGAACAAGTGAAAGTGATGTGAAATCTTGCTGCATTTATGTCTCTGGGAATTTTTTAAGGGGAGATTTTTTGTCTCTTCTGAGTGAAATGAATAATGGTGATTGCTAATGCAAAATCTCTCTCTCTCTCTCTCTCTCTCTCTCTCTTCAATGATGGAGTTGCTATCGATAAAAATATTAGACTTGTTCGATGAATATATTTACTTTTATCTTACCTACCTACGTACTCCCTTCGTCTTCTTCTCTTTATCCTCCAATATTATCTCTTCCTTTTTCACTTTTACTCTTGAGATTATGGTCATAATATCATGGATATATTTATGCATAGACGTTTTTCAAGATAATCTTTTTAATGAATCCAAACCTTTTTTTTCCAAGCTAATATTGTTTAGAGGTCGATTTTTAATAGATATTTATGAATGATTTGTTTAAGATTAAATACTTTAATTTTGATATTAAGAAGATATAAAACGAGAAACCTAAACCATTAAAACTTGAGAAAAAACATAAGAGAGATTTTAATTATTATTGGGTCTAAGAATCAATATTAAGATTGCATTTATTAATGTCTCAAGAAGATAAACGCACCTGGTTAGAGGAGTAAAAATAAAAATAAAAAATAATTTTATTTTTTAAATATTTTTATAGTCAAGCTTCACTCATGCACATAATTTATTTCTTACAACTTTATATTATTTAAATTTGAAATAATAATGAAGCAAATTCATTTACCAACTCAACCCAACATCATTACCCGTAAGTGCTATGGGCTAGATTTTATAAAATCAGATAGAAATTTAATAGCTTGACAAATTAATTTATAGCAGGATCAAAATCTATTTTAACTTTATTTTTTTAAAAAAAATAATATCATTTTGATTAACCTAAATCAATTTAAATTAATCCATTTAACCAGCAACCCGTGAGTTTAATAATTTTGAGTGCTAGGCTCTCCCGTGAACATATGGTGTTTTGTCTTGACACTCCACTGAAAATGAAAATGATGGTGAATTAAAAACTTGGACCAACTGGCTTCATATCCAACCAAACTATGCATACTGTACATTGATTATTTTCAATGAGCAATTATTACTGTACACCGAACCATGTGACTGACCAATGCTCAAATGGCTCAGGTTCTAGGCCGGCTAATCACCAAGTCCATCGGCTAGAACGGAACAAGTTTAATAACCATAGGCAAAACTTGGCACGATGTCATTTCAGGGGAGCAGGGCTAAAAGGAGTTCTGCATCATATGTCAACGCCAATTTCTCTAGGGTAGTTTGCTTTGGGCAACATGGTAATGGATATAAAAAATCTTAGTGACTTATTGAAGTGCAAGCAGAAAGGACCACCCCTTTGTGCACCGACTAATAAGAACTGGGCTATAGGAAGAATCCAAAAATTTATCTGAAAATAACATGACCTGTGGAAGTTTCAGCAAGCACAAACACCAGCTTGAGATATGCCGTCAGCCACACCATGCAAATCTGCTGCACCACCGGCACAGTGATGCAAGATTTTTAGGGTTTTACAGACTGCTATGCAGGTTATACGTGCCTTCTTTTGACTATGAGGATTCTAAAATAGCATAACATCGGAAAATTCCGAAATTCAAGTACATGCAAGAAACAACGAACCTGAATTAGCACTGCATGAGAATAAAGCAAATCCACCTGATAGGCTGCTATTGCTGAATCTGTCATTGTACACGGATGGCAGTTGTTAAGAAAAGAAAAGGCATGCCGATATGATTTCAATTTTTTTTTCTTTATTCATTTTTTTTTCTTTTTCTTTGAAGAACAAATAATGTTCCACAGCACATAAAGAAGCTTTCCCCACAAATCATTGGTATTTGAATATCAATTTACAAAATTTACATGAGAATTGGATGGGCAGAAGCCTGGCATTTGCACTGGCCGTAATATATCTGCCAGAATTATCTCACTTCTCGTATCAATCTGTCAGTAGCATTCCATTGTCGAAAGGCAATTATTGCCCACATTTATCAATGAGTATCAAACCACCCCATTAGGCTGAATTTTGCAGAACAAATTGAATTGTAAGGAAGGGCAGCTTGAACTAAGCAGAACTTGAAAACAGGAAAACGGACATCAACCTGCCAACAAAATAAAAAGACCAACTCATCAGGATGGGGCATGAACAAATTATAGCACAATGCGTGCTGACTGTAATTGAAGCGTGCAAATCATGCTCCTATTCCTTTTTTTTATTCTTGATACAGTTACATGCAAAGGGTTTGAGAATCCAAACAAATGTAAGCAATCTAATGTAATGGTAATAACATCAACATAGAAAAGCAAGAATAAATTATGCAAAATTGAGTAGCAAGAAACTGTATACTCAAAATTCAGCAACCACATTTTAAATATTTAGTAATTATGTTCAATATTCATGTCATGAAAGAAAAAATTTTGCATTCACACCTTCTTCGGAGAAAGAAAAAACACCTCCAAGCATGTCGTCATTGTCACCATCTTCCTCAGATTTATCTACATCACAAGGACTGCTGCTGTTGTCCACAAAAGCAAGAACTTCAGTTGATTCTTGACATTCATTCAATTCTGACACTTTACAGTAACCCTCTTGAAAAAACAGCTCAAAATCTGGGGAATAATTTGCTGGTCCCTCATCTACGATGTTCATGCTCAAATCTGATCGAATGGAACTTAAGTTTGAAGCTTCACTGGTGACACCACTTTCTGATGACTGAACTTCTTTTGCAATCATTCTTCCAGCAGTATGTGGATCATTTGTTAAAGATGTTACATTACTATTAACAAAATTACTATTCTCAGAAGGAGAAGCATCTATTTGAGCTTGTTTGAATGAAACTGAACATATATCTTTGATAATAGAGCTTTCATACAGGATGGGTGATGCCAACATAGAAATCCCTCCTTCACCAGCGTTAGAATTAGCAGCTTGCAGCGTGGAGGGATAAAATTTTGTTGATGATCCTGGTGAACATGTCAAGATTAAAACAAGTCACATCATATCTAAAATCCATACAACATCAAAACTGAAAAAAATGGCATACCACCATCTGAACTTGGAGCTGAATCAGGTGAGACCAACTCAGAGTGAGAAATAACAGCATCTTCAGACTCTTTGACTCCACGAGATTCAGAAGATGAAGATGAGTATCTTACATCTCCAAGACCCCTGCACAAAACACAAAGTTGAGTTCACATCTGAAATGGTCTTGCTTGACAGGAAAATTTTGCAGACATTGTTTAGATGGATATTTCACACTATTTGCCCACTTCCTACCCCTACCCCCTCAAGCAACCACCATCAATATTTTTTCTTACGATGACATGTTAAGAGTTACTCAGTTGCAAAACAAACCCAATAAACTTTCAAATTCCATGCAAGAAGACAAAATAAGAGATGCATTGCTTTGAATTAAAGAGTGCAAAACCTTTGATGAGTATATTTTGCTAAATTTCCCATATTATTAAGAAGCATAAATCATTTGTCACCTGTCTAACAGTTTTTTAATTAGCTGTTTCTAAAAAAAAATTTCATTCTAAGCCCCTCTTCATTTAATGCTTCCATTCTTTCTGAAGGTCACAGAAAATTTAATGTCAATGAGCTTTGTAGTAATTGTCAAAGAAAAAAAAGAAAAATTCAAGAAATGCAAAATGGATTAACTGAGAGATTTCCCAACAAGAAATATGTGCAAAAAGAAGCGCTATAAGAATCTCAGGTGTGAGCAAATTTAGTTTTCACTCTACGAAACCATTATTCAGCGGGAACAAGCCTTCCATCTTTGTTTTCACTCTTGCACAATTAGCAAGCTCAATATGAGAATTTTACAAACAGCCTCCAACTTACCATTGCTAAAAAGAAACAGCTGAAGTGGGGTGTGATGCGCTCTTAAAATAGAACAACTAAAACACGTGAATATGGAAGAAGAATGATTGAGGTAACATCACTTAACAATTATTCACAGTTACCATAACTACAATGCAGAAAAAATTGTGAAGTACCGTTCGCTCCATTCAGGAGACCTGTGAAAATGGTCAAAAACAGGCAGCAGGTCCTTCCGCCTAATCTCAACCTCATGAACAGGAACCTTCTCTATTTCAATCTCTTGACCAGTTTGATCTTCACTGATGTTCTCTTCTTTAGGCCCCAGATGACTCATTGCATAGAAATACATCTAAAGCATAGAGGGGATTGAATATAAGCAAAGTTGAAACATGATAAGTTGAAACACTGCGTAATGATCTTCTGAAAAATACCTTAGATTTCTGCCAAAGTGGTATTCTCCAAAAGCTCATCTGCACCTCTGCATTGGAGAGATACCAATGAGATGGTTCGTGGGACATCACCAATTGTGAATGCGCAATACCATCATCTTCACCATCAGACGTGTCCATGACTGTCTCTTTAGTTTCTTGTCCTCTACGAGTGATTCCAGAAATGCATTCCTCCCTTTCAGGCCAATCTGCTCTTCGGCAAACATCCCACCATTGAATGGATTCAACATTCACTCTTAATTCCTCATCTTGCATGTGCACTGAAGAAGCTGGCCCATTTCTTGAAGCAATTTCACTTGGCTCTCCACCCACTGATGACAGCAGTTTATATTGAACTACATGACCACAAGGAGTGTAAACCATTAGGTGCTCCAAAGAGTTAACTTTTCTCAAGTGAGCAGATTGCGAATCTTGGCGCACACAGCTATGAAAAACAGCAGCTATAGCACCAGATGGAATTGAAGCCTTTCCTGCTGCAGAAGAAGTAGCATTGCTAACTGTGTTGAGCCATCCAGAGTTATTATTTTTAATTCTGCTCACCACAGAAAGGGTAACAGGTGATGGCGGCGATGAAGAAAAAGAATGCTGGTTTACCAGGAAAGATGGAGTGGACCACCATGGTAAGGATACAACAGGAGAAAGAGTGGGCCCATCAACATGGGAATTATGTATTTGAAGAACATTCTCACCGCCAAAAGGGGAAAGCACAAAAATATGGCAAGTTCCCCTGGATGAAACAATGGCAATCCACTGACTGTAATGACTAAAGCAAATGTCTTGTATAATCTGTATGACAAACACAAAGGAATACGCTCTATGAAAATACGGGCAACAATGATATTGAGAGCCAGGGAAAAAAGGAACTTACAGCGGGGGTAATGCCACGATGCAGCTTGTAAAGGTGAACATGAGAAGAGCTCCAATCATAATTCTTAGCGCCTTGTCCACTCTGAGAGCAGGATGGCATAATCCGAAAAATATTTATATTGTTCCCATGAATAGAGGCAGTGACCAAAAGTGTACCACTTGGATCAAAACACAGAGCAGAAATTGGACTAGTATGAGCTCTAAATTGAGATATCACAGCTCTGGAAACAAAATCTTTCACAACTACCTGCAATAGAACATTTAAGTAAGAGAGAAAATATTGGAGTTACACTGGAATGTTAACACCAGATGCTTTCTGCCATGTGCTTCTGGTACTTAAATGTCTAGAAAAGTAAAAGACATACCTTTATATTGGAAGACAAAGCAAAATATAACTTAAGAGCATAATTTCATTGGAAGAATGAAACATATAAGCCAGGACATGAAAACTAGTTTTTAATTTTCAGTCACATCATTGCATACTCCAAATAAAGTTCCAGTTCTCAGCTTGTTGAAAACTAACCATTCCAGCAGTATCTGTATCTGCTGAATTTGTTGCCCCACGACCAACTTTCCAGCTTGAGTTTGAAGATACAGGAGAACTAGAACCATCAGGCATAAGATCATGGCAATATCTAGACAGAGTTTTGTAGCCCATGTCTCCCAAATTTATTAAACCAGTAGCTAATTGCTTACTAGATTCCATGGCATACCGAGCTACCAGACTCCCACTGCCAGGTGAACTTGATGGACTTACACCCAGAGGAGTAAGACTTTGTGGACTCAAGCGGCCTGTATTTAACACCAGTGGGTTGTCAGAAGCATAGGCTAACCACCTAGGACCCACAGCCATAGGACCATAGCCGATATTAACCCCAACCATTCCTTGACCTCCCAATTGAGGGACAGGATAAGTGAGAACACTGAATTTGTTCTCAAAAGTGAGGGCATCGAAGCAGTATATCTGCCAGCACAATCAGGAAAAAAAAAAAGATATCAAGAGTGTTTCCATAATTAATTTACAAAATCTTCAATTAGCAGATGATAAAACTTCATCCAATAGATGTCTTCATTAACTAGTAGCAGCACAGCAACCATCCCATGTGTGATTATTCTGGGTTTTCAAAGGAACTGGTAAAAACTCCACAAAAACTAGCAGCATATATGAATACACTAGAAGTTACAGTGAAAAGCATCTTAGGTAAAGCTTATGCTTACTTGTGTTGCAAGACCCACAGCAACAATCCGCCAACTACTTCTAACCATATAGACAGTTGAACGGAATCGCAGAACATGAACATAATTATGAGACCTCAACGAGTAAAACCGAACAATAGTCGGAGAGATGGCAACATTTCCCATATGAGGCTCATTAAATCCATCTCTCCCACTGAGAATTGGACCTGAGCTCTTTGATTCATCACATGCAACAACCAAGAGCAAAGGATGTGATGCCCTATATCCCTCTCCTTCGCAACCCTCAGACTTTGCAGGGAGGGGCTGCATCTGTAAAAACGTAACTGGATCATCACGTCTAGACACTAGTTCCGTGATGTTAGAGGCATCTTCAACATCAATGACTTGAAAGCCACTGGAGTATCCAAGTAAAAGAACGTTCCTCAAGGAACCAGGACCAAGCTCTAGTTTGTCAAATGAGGCCCAGAGCACCTGTTTCGCCAAACAATAAAATACCAAATCACTGCATGTAAGGTACGAATCGAAATGCAGCACAATTAAAAGAAACCAAACAGCTCTAAGCGAAAATTGCAAGCCAATAAAACATCAAAGTAGCACCATTGCCTGTCAAAAAAGCATTTCCAATATCACAACCTGGCATTGCAGTTCTTTCTCTAACTCTCCACAAAATTTTAAGCATCTATATTCTATAAGAAACCCAGTCACTTCACCCCTCCCATTCGATCTCAAGTCACTTAATTCCATGACAATCGGCTTCACTAGCAAAGCTCGCAAGCAACATCCGCAAATACACGCAATCCTATCGACTTTTCTAATAAACCCCTACAATTACAGTAATGCCAAGTAACTTAAATCTACTAATTTCACAGAAAATAAATAAATAAATCAATCTTGAAATTCCGAAATAATTCATTAGTAAACCCTTAGACTACTTTAAGAAAATGAAATAAAAATAGAATAAAATAAATAAACCACGTCTTTTCAAAATTTAAATTTTAGTGCCCTGTTTGGTTAACAACTAAAAACCTAAACTAAACTACGCTGCAATCATCATTTCCGTTTCTTTAATTTCATACATCTTTTTTAGCAACCAAACAAACAGTAACATTGAATATTCATTAAATTAAAAAAAACATATTTAAGTTCAAATTATTAAATTCGACAACTAAAATAAAGTGACATAAACAACAAAATCAAATAAAAAGCATAAAAAATACCAAAAAAAATTAAGGAAAGAACTGAACCTGGTCTTTGTGGTCGTTGTGGTCACCGGAGACGGAAGCAGCAACAGAAGCGCTGGCTGACCGGACACCGGAAGAAGCGGTTTTAATACAAGAAGAAATGAATTTCAAAGAATTTGGAATAAACCGGTTGTTTTTACTGTTATTGTGACTGCTGCTGCTATTACTTTCTCCTTTGTTGCTATTATTCTTCATAATAATCAAGAGATAAAAAATAGTAAATCAGACAGTCACCGGCTACCCGCGATCGATCATGTAAATTGGATAAGAATAGCAAGTTCCGGTGAAAAATTGAGTTTAATTTTTCTGGCGATGTGAAATAGAGAGAGAGAGAGAGAGAGAGAGAGATGGCCGAGTTTGGTTAGGTAGATTATTGTTTGAGTATTGACTTCAGAGAGAGAGAGAGAGAGAGAGAGAGACAGTTTCTTGGAGTTCTTGGCTTTGATTTTGTGTTTACATCTTGTTGATGGAAATGGAAATCTGTGTGGGCGCGTGTTGGAGACGCTCTATTTGAGAGCGCGTGTGGTTGTTTTCTTTTTTTGTTTTTTGGAGCTCATTTGAAGTGGAAGGTAAGATTTTGGGGAATTTCAATGGGGTCCTTGAAGTTCAATGAAATGACAAATTCGATTTTTTTAAAAAAACTTTCTTTTACTTTGGAGGTTAAAGAAATGTTAAAGAAATGTTTCCCAGTTGGTATATTCAGAATATAAGGTTTTTTTTCTATATATATTTTTTTAAAATATAGCGTTTTAATTGGTTCCAATTTTGAAGAATAAATAATAACTTAATTTTTGTTTTTTTAATACATTTTCATTTTCTTTTGATTGTTAGAAATGTGCTCATGTATATAAACTAGATACTAGATACTTCACTGGTGTTTTGTTGTGAATTAAATTATATTTTTAATTTTTATATATAGGCTTTTTCAATATTTTTATAGTTAATAATTTTTTAAATAAAAATAAAAAATTTATACATAAATGTAATTAAATAAATTGAGAGCTATGTTTGTTAATAAAAAAAACTATAAACGATAATTAAAAATAAAATTAGAAAAGTTTAATCTTGCAATAATAGATAATTACCTAGTTATGTTTGCTAAATTTTTTTATTATAATATTTTTTTAATTCAATAAAAAAATAATAAAAATAAATATACAAATAATATATTATTAAATATAATCATTAAACCTGACATATGGTCCACTCGAGACAAGATTTTTGCGAGCTAGCTAATAAATAATTTATTTTAAAAAAATAAAATAAAATAATTTTAATGTTTTTTT
>Ga0325410_1005693_pt1 | contig 13736 bp, 3 predicted proteins | sample PopdelMetagenome_16_FD_206182 | JGI IMG/M metagenome (GOLD analysis project Ga0325410, IMG submission 206182) | Populus deltoides microbial communities from Bellville, Georgia, United States - Xylem-PdIQD-R3 | ecosystem: Host-associated > Plants > Phyllosphere > Stem > Wood/Secondary xylem... | reverse complement strand
TCCACACGCGCGTGTGCATATATATACACACATGCACGCACGTGCGTGCATCTTAGAAACATTTCATATGGATATAGGATATAAATATTGTTATCCTATATTGAAAAGTTAAGAAATATTTCATAAGAATTTAAACTAAAAATATATATGAGGCAAAACATTCACAAAATAATTATATATATTTTTAGTGTGTATATATATATATATATATATAATGGTCATATCTCCTTGGGTTACACCAAGTTACTTGGATTTTGAATTAATTTGATGGATCATTCGAGTTTAATTGAGCTAATTATAAATATAAGAATTGACCATTTAAAATTTATCAAGATCTCGAGTTACCTGGATACCTGGTTAACTTGTCGGGCTAGACCGGATTTTATATCTATATTTCATAGGGCTTATAAATGCGCTAACGTTATGAAAAAATAAAAACCAACATAAATACAAGTAGCTTTCCAGATGATCATATTCTGTTATTTAATTTCCTATTTCTACTTTCCCCTTTTCCTGGTGACCTGGTAAAATTCTCTCCTTAATTTCTGGGGTTGTCATTTCTTGAGGTTCTTTTTGGGAGTGGGGGCATATTTTGCATGGAGATTTGCATGAAGGTTTTTCATGGAGACAGATAATTAAATGTGAATGATTTGGTTTGTCCCATAAACGGACTTAGTTAAGGAGGCATCGGGAAAAAAGTACTAGCCAGGGAGTTGAGTGCGCCACCGCAGAGGTGGGAGGATGCATTCTTTTGATTATTTAGTAATGATGAGTGAATCTACGGGCTGTAAATTTCTGTTACATTCTTTTTTAACTTTTTTTAAAATATTAATACATTAATTTATTATTTTTTAAGATAAATATATTTTAAAAAAATATTTAAAAAATATCACATTCCCAAATAAGACTGTCCTAATTTGGTAATTAGCACTTTCTCATGAGTTCTAGAAAAAACAATTTTAATGCAAAATTACAGCAACGATTATTAACATATTTTCTAGTACTAAAATAATTATAAATGTAATTTTAAAATCTAAAACGTACATTTAATAAAATTGATCAAGGTTTCTATGCACCAATAAATATTAAAAACAAAAAAGATATTAACTATAACTAAAGAACAAGTTGGGAATTATATACACACACGTGCGGGCGCGCTGTTCTAAAAAATAATTATAATTGTAATTTTCAAATCTAAAAAATACATTTAATAAAATCGATCAAGGTTGCTACGCACCAATAAATATTAAAAAAAAAGATATTAATTATAACCATAGTTATTATACTCAGCCCGGGTGTTCACCCGGTCAAGGGGTCGGGTCCCGGGTTTTATGGGTCAACCCGAAAAAATTAAAAAAAATAAAAAAATAAATATTTTATATAAAAAAATTAAAAAGAAATCAATGTGAATATAGGCTACACATGTTATAAATAATGAAGTTTAAAAGAATATTTTAAAAAGTTTTTTATCCCACATTGAAAAAATATAACTTTTTTCTTGTAAACATAGAGTATATTTATGAAAGGGCTTTAAATCCCATATTAAAAAGATAATATGTTATCCTTTTAAGTTGAAGTATTTAAACCAAAAATTTTTTATTTTACATTAAAAAAACATAACTTTTTTACATTGTGAGTATGTAAAAACTCTTCTGTTTTAGTTTATTTCTTATTATTATAAACTGTAAAATAAATTTTATGTAATTATAATTTTTTTGAATAAAAAAACTAAAATAATTATTTGAATGGATTGAAATAAAAACCCTGCAATGTAGCTTAGACAATTAATCAAGTTATTGACTATAATTCTATGGAATGGTTAGGCGTATAAAAAAAAGAAAATATATTCATTCATATTGCTTTGGACATGAATAATTAAATAAATTGTTTACTTACCAATAAAAAAGCGTTAACAAATCAGTCGCAAATATTAAATCCTGTGCTCCTTGCCTTACATTACTGTCTCTTCACTCACTCCCCCCTGCTTTCTCTCTATCTGAAAAGGAAAAAAAATAAAAATAAAAATTCAGAGGTAAGCAAGAGAATTCATCCATTTTTGAAAAAAGATTTACGAGAAAAAATCGATTTAATTCGATTTGACTGATCGAATTTGGACCATCAGATCCTACATTCACTGGTGATCGCCATGTCCTCAACAACCACTGCTCGATCCCTTCCTCTCCTCGCCTTCATTTTCCTTCTTCTCCTCTCTCCCACTCTCGCCTCCAACGCAAATCACAGGGTAAACAGAAGATTTGATAGCTCAAACCCTATTTGCTCTGTTTTGTTTCATTTTAACTCAGGTGTACTCCTCTGGTTTGCCCAAGTCTCGTCCGAGTTTGTCCAGGTCAACCCGCCAGGCTGATCGAGTCTTGTCAGTTTTTTACATTTACTAGTCTTTCTCCTAACCCGGACTGGTCCAGTCACCAGGTCGATTCGCTGGGTCGGGCCGAGTTTAATAACTATGATTATAACTAAAGAACAAGTTGGGGATTTAAGATAGGTTTTGTTTCACAAAGAGCTCTTATTATATATGCATGTATGTGTGTATTTATGCGCGTGTGCGGGGGCTATGTTTTTGGCTATGTTTTTTATATATTAGAAGAATAATATTTTAAATTTGATTGAAACAAGATAATTTACTAGTATAAATCCTTTTCTTAGTAATATGAGTTATCTCTAAAAAAAAATATTTTATTTTGTTGTTCTATATCATTTATTCAATAAAAAAAAGTAAAAAGAACAAACAAAAAAAATCTGGATTGCTTTACAATAAGAATGAAAAAAGATACTTGTGTAATAAAACCTCTTTATTTTATTAAAATGCTTGTTTTCTTGTTTTTTTTTGTGAGAATTTTTTTTTTCTGGATAACATCTTAACTTGAAAATAAAAGTAAGTTTTGATTAAAAAATAATATTATGATAATTTTGATGTGAATGTATTAAAAAGAACATGAGAATAATACATCATTTATGCATTAATGTGAGGAACTTTTTAGCATGGTTATTAAACTCGGACTGGCCTGGTTGGTCAATTAGAAAGCCCCTCAATATATCCTTGTGTGGGTCAAGTTTCAAATCAAATCATATGGGAGTTGACATAATATGATCCAGTCGAGTTTGTGGGTCTAATCATGACCCAATCGATTTGGGCAAAACCCAGTTTGATTTATTTTTTTTTCTAGATGCTGACATTTTCATTTTTCTTATAAATGTCAAAATGATGATATTTTAGGTCAACATGGGTCTTCACATATGGCCTAACTAACTCAACCGACCTTGCCAAAACCTGGTTTGCCTTTAAAATCAAATTTAAAAAACAAAAGGCAAAAAAAAAAGAAGAAGGGTCAATCCCACTTGCCTAACAAACAACCTAAAAGCCTAGGTACCCTTGAGCTTGAAAACCCAGGCATGTGAGCCTAGGTTGATTTCAATTATTGTTTTTTGCATGTGAGGGTGTGGATGATATTTTTTTTTTTTAATAAAAAAAATAAATGACATGTCATCTTGAACTTCAATTTTCAACCACCGTTAAGGTGGTTGAAAAATTAAGGTCTAAGTGTTTGGTTTCTAAAGACATATTTTTCAGCTTGTTTTCACACGAAAATGCTTTAAAAATACTATAAGAATCTTGATAAATCTATTGGCAAATTCAAAACACCATAAAATCACTATAAAAAAAAAAGCAAAAATCAACTAAATTGAAAAAAAAAACCAATTGCATCTTAAATCTACCTTTTCCTACATGTTTATAGAAAAACATTACCACTATTTGCCTTTTCTCGAGAATATGAACCTATTGACACAAAAAATGATTATTTTTATTTTCTGAATGTTGCCAACTAAATTCTCTCTTTCTCTCCTCCTTCAAATCCATGGATTAGTTTGTAAAGAAAATAAATTCTTTGATTAAAATGAATAATGGAGAAACTAATGGGATAAAAAAATAATTTATAAAAAACCTCAGGGCAGATTTTTGAGAAAAGGCGCTCACAACACAGTAACACTAAAGGGGGATGCATGTTCTTTTATTGTCGTATTTGCTCCCTAAAGGTTGATTTGTATGGAGAAATGCATTAAATATTAAGAGGTTGGTCTGAACGATGATTAAGAAAAATTCATTTAATTTTTTAATTTTATTAAATCATTTCATTTTAATAATGCTTTTAAAATGATTTGATTAATGAGTAAATTAGTTTAAAAATACCCTTGCAATGAAAAAGAAGACAGTGGGGCGGGCTGGGTGGATGCCTTTTCTTTTTCTTTTACTTGCTTCTTTGCCCGCCCTCGCAAGATAAATAATGCGGTGCCAAAAAGCTCCTTCTCCAGCTTACTGTCCATTCATGCACTTCCTTAAAAAAAACATATCACGACATATTCATGCACTTACTTATAAAAACACTTTGGATCACAATAATGTTTTTTTAGTCCTTTATCTTTTTTTATTTCACCTTTTGAACTTTTTATTATTATTTTTTCCTTGAATGTTTGAGAATGGGCAATTATTTTGATTGGTTTACCGTTTGTACTTGATTTTATATATAAACAAAGAGCAGGTTTTTGTTGTTTGAAAAACTTTGAGGGTGTACAGAACTAATTTGATATCATGTGTAAAACAATGGTTTTTCTTGTCCACTGTCTGCCTCTCACTTTTTTGTGTTTTCCCTTTTAAAATTGCTTTGGGTTCAATTTTGGTCCTTTTACTTTTGTAATTTTCACTTGGATCCAAATCCTTGTTTTATTTATTTGTTATTTTCTTGTTTGAAAGATGAGAGAGAAAATATGAGGAAAACGATGAAGTAGAGAGAAAGTCAATAATTAACTAAAATCCAACAAAGTAATAAAATGTTCTTGGTGTCAATGAATTCTATTTGATTAGAGAAGTTCCATCTAGATACTTTTGCCTTTTTATCTTGTTGGAAAAAGTAGATCCGGGTTAACATATATCTTTTTCAACTTCATTTTGTTTTATTTTTTAGTTTTTTTAAAGGTTATTAGGGTTTTATTGAGTGATTTTAGGTAAAAAAAAGATTGAAAATCTATTTATTTTTTTTGCTAATAAATCATCATCCTTGATTTTCTGACTACCTCTCTGATTGTTAGATTCTCGGCTTCTAGACTATGGGTTGTCTTATTATTATTGTTTTTTTCAAGAGAATGGAAGACATGTCGCCTACCCTTTAGCCAAGATAACAAAACAAGGCTAGGTGTACTGGCCTAACCTTGGAGGCCTATGCGCCTGATCCTTTTATTTTATTGGCTAGATGCACTAGCCTATCTAGACCCAGTGGCTTGATTTATTATTTTTTTTGCTTAATCTTCTTCCCTAATATTTAGGTGTATTTTTTTTAAAAAAAATTTAATTAATTACAAATATATTATGCTTATTATATTCTTCAATTAATAAAAAATATATATATTTAGATATTATTTCATTTATTATCATTCAAGTTTTTCTTTGTTTTCAAATAATATTTTATATATATAGCTAACATTTTTTTTTGTTTATATAATCAAATAAAAAATAGTTTTAAAAGATAAAGTTATGAAACCCAATCATGCCTATCATTTAAATTGCAGGTTTGATAGGTTAGCCTGAATTGACGCGGTTCGATTTGATATGTTATGGTTTTAGTATTTAAAAAATAATATGTCGACTTGAATGTATTTTAAGTCAAACAATGTTTCTATTAATAATTTGGTTAGTCTTTTGACCTACCAAGTAAACTTGTTTACGTTGTATTAAGTTTTACATGGTTTGATTTTAAACTGAGGTTAATTAAATAGTCGGTCAGAAAGTTTTGACGTTGATTTGATGGCTTGTTTAATAATAACCTTTTCAAAGTTAATTATTTTTTTGGAAAGGCAAGACGGAATGACGCAGAGGGAGGGGCATGACTCACCAAGCTATGAGAAGTTATATATTTTAGTTCTAAAATCTTGAAAGAGAATTTAATCACACCATATATATAAGTTGAGAATTATTTTATAGAAAACTAGTGTTCTTAGCTCGTGCAATGCCTTTTATTTTATATATTGTTTTTTTATTTATTTGAGAATGTAGTTTTGATATTTCTAAATACACGAATCAAGTCTTATAAAGCCTAACTATGTAGATAATAATAATAATAATAAAAAAACTGTATCTATACATCAAATATTCAAATTCAATATTGTTCATTTAAACAAATTTGTCTATGTTCACAAGGAAGCAGAACACTTTTTTTTTTATGTGAAATATAAATATATAAATAATTATTTAAATCTCCATTTTTCTTATTAGATATGATGAATAGAATTAATAAAACAAAATTGTAATAGGAACTAACTTGATATCTCAAGAAAAACTTAATTTGTTAAGGATATGGCGGTTGATGTCCGTACAGGCAGATTCTCCTCTTCTGCTTCCACAACCTTTATATTCGATTCCATACTCATCGAAGATAATTTTTAATCCTGGATGCGTGTCTGCATCAAAGATGGACCCTCTAATGGAGGATCATATAATCTTTTAATTACCCATTTTCATTAAATAAAATATAAAACCTATTTAAAAAGAGTAGTCGAGCTTTCTTTCGTCAGCAGAGAATATCAAACAAATTATTAGAAAAAAAAAAGAGAGGTTAATTTAGGTTATATTAGAAAAAACTAAACAAATTATTTTAAACATATATTGTAAAATTATAAATATAATAAATTCTTTATAAATACAAATTAAGGTACAGAGATCCATCGAGTCAAAGGACATCTCACCGCCTCCATACCTCTAAAACCTTTCTTGTTCATTTATTTGTCTCTACCTCCTGCTGTCGCAGGATAGTAAAATGAGAGACATACATGTTTGGAGACAACAATAATTAGATCATAATATAATCTTGATGGCCATCGAAAAAAATATGATTTAATTTTTAATAAAATTTTAAAATGATATTTTTATTTAAATTTTAAAAAAATAATATATTGGATCGATCTTATCTCCCCGGACAACCCGGGCCATGGATTTTATTGGGTTTAATATTTTTTTACAAACTTTTTTATTTAGTTATATGATAAAAATAAATGTTTACAAAATTGAACACCAACCTAAAAATAAACACTTATTTAAGATAATTATCCCTAGAAAGCAAACAAAAATCAATAATACAGTCCATTTCCTAACCAATCCAATATTAAATGATGAAATCGAAAAAGAATAAATTAAAAAAATTAAAAAACCAGAAACAAAAAAAAAACATATCCTATCGATGGGTAAACTCGTAAAACCTGTGAATCGGATAAACCGAGCTAGTACAACAAACCTGTGAACTGGGTTATGAATTCCACTAAGATTCTCATTTGTTTTTTTTTAAAACTATTTTTATTTAACTATACAATAACAAAAATAGATAATTGTGAAATCAAACACCAACCCAATACCGAAATGTTTTTTTTAGACCGTGATAACCTCATAAAAAGCAAAACTAAACCAATAATGAAACTGAATTCTCAGTTAACCCAGTATCTGAAGATAAAAAAAAACTAATTTAAAAAAAGTTAGACTTGTCAGACCCGTAAGCTAAGTCAGCCAGCCAAATGTGTGAAAAGGCTCATGAACTTTATAAAGTTTAATAACATAACTTTTTTTCTGAATTTTTTTTGAACTATATGAAAAAAAAATATACGATAAAAAAGTCAAGTTCAATTAAAAAAAAAAACCCTACCAAAATTATAAACCAGAGCAACTCGGGTTACTCTAGCAAACCCGTAAACCATGCTAACCCTATAGAAATATAAAATAAAAAGAAACAAATTATGAAACCAAATTCTCAACCATCCTAAAATTAAAAGATGAAATCGACAAAAACAATTGAAAAAAATAATAACAAAAAAAAAGAAAAAGAAAAAAACAAAGAAAGCAAAACACATTGGATTACTATTGCCATTCATAGTGCCATGAGGTGTAGGTGAACATTGGTTTTCTCACACCCTTTAATTTTTGTTACTTTATAAAGTTTAATAACATGATTTTTTTCCTTAAACTATTTTTTTAACTATATGAGAAAAAAAATAAACTATAAAAAAATCAAGTTTATTTAAAACACAAGAAGAAAAAGACAACTCATTACATTCGTAAACCGGGGCAACCGGGGTTACCTTGACAAACCTATAAACAACGCTAACCTCGTATGAAGGCAAAATAAAATGAAGCAAAATAAAAAGAAAAGAATTACAAAGCTAAATTCTCAACAATATTAAAAATTGAAATAGACAAACAATTTTAAAAAAAATTACAACAAAAAAAAGGAAAAGAAAAGAAAAAGGCAATGCGTTCAAAAAACAAATATGCAGAAACACTATAGCAATTTACAATGTTTTGCGGGGAATGTTACAGTGCTTTCCTCACATGTTTTAGCTTTTCTTATTACTAGTCTTATTATCCATGCTACACTATAAATAAGATTTTAAGTTAATTTTTAACACAAAATATATGTTTTTAGGCATTATAAATTTTTTAATTAGAGATAAAAGATGTTATTTATGATTAATAAAATAAATTAAAAAATGAAATCATAAATAAAAATAAATAGTTATTATCACTAATTAATTAATAACATATAAATCTAGTAAAAAAATAGTTGTGAACGCTAATTAATTAACAAAATGGGATGTTAAACACAAACGTAAATGTTTGACATTGGTTTTCCATTTTATTTTATATATGTTTACTTTTTTAAAGTTATAAGTTAATTCTCATTGCTAATAACAAATGAATTTTATTTTATAAGTGCAAAATACAACTCATTTATATAAAATATAAGAGGAAACAAATTACAAATAAGTTGTAATAATCTCTTCAAAAGTATTATGAAACAAAATAAAATATTTTAAAAGATCAATCATCATTTAAAATAAATAAATAAATAAAAAGTTTAAAATAAAAAAGAGATGGTATTAAGCAATTCATATACAAAAGATTCAATAAAAAGAAAAACAACGAGACAAGGACCTGCCGGGTCTAGCAGGCTAGGCCTAATCTCCTGGCCAACCATCAAAGATACTAGGACTCGGCCTGCAACCTAGCTATGTTTGTTTTTTCTTTTTATTTTTATTTGTAGGGGTTCTTTTCTCTAATATTTTTTTTCAAACATATGACAAGTTATTTACTATGATAAGTGACTTATTGTCTACCATAAAATCAGGATCCAAATATTTAGATCTTAAAAAATTATTTTGACTTGTTTTTACCTAAACGAAACATTGTACGAACCTCGATAAACTCACTCTTAAGCCCAAAACATCATCTAATCACTTCAAAAAAATAAAAATCAAACAAATAAAAAAAATACCATGTTGTCCTCGATCTAATTTTTTCAACATAGTTATAGAGTAACACCATTGTCATTAAACTCCTATGGAGAAGATAGATCCATTGACCATTTTAATGGTCACAATGTTGTCATCTTAGTATTTCTCTTTAGAGATATCTTAGTATTTCTCTTTAGAGATTTTTTTAAAAACTTTCTCTCTCGTTTCTTAACATATAGGGACTAAAACGTGAAAAAAAATAAAGTTTGGTATTGAAATGTTAATTCCCCCAGAAAAGGAGACCAAATGATAGGAAAATTGGAACTTTTGGGATCAAATTGAAGTTTTTTTTTTTTTTGCAAAATCTAACTAGTGCTTGTTTTGTTATTCTTTGTCAAATGTGGTTCTGTTTTTCAATTTCATTTCTCAAGTGCAATTAATTTTTTATTAGAAAAATCAAAACCTAATTAACTTGAATATCATTAAAAATTTATAAATGAGAGATAACACAAATTGAAAGAAATGTAATTAGAAAAAACCATTGTAATGTAAGTTGGGAGGATGTAATTGAAAAGTCAAAAAGTTTGATGACAAAAAAAACTATATTTAGACTTGTGATTGAGCTTGATACAACGATAACTTATAACAAGACTATAGTTAATCGAACTCTCACCCAATGCCTATAAAACGATGCAAACAAGAAGTATAGAAAAAAACCATAAAACTTGTTTAATTATTTGAAAAATCAAAGCAGTTCAATAGAAAACAAAAAAAATATATATGAGCAAAACCTCTCTCTCACACAATAATAATTGTTGAAATCAAAGTATGTAAAAAAAACTTAAACATAAGCTAAATAACTCTATTTATAATAGGTAAAATGTCTTAAACACTGCTGGGAAAATAATAAAAGAGTTCTAAATAAAATAGAAAAAAAAGAATCATAAATCAATTAGGAAACTAAAACAATTTCTGCACAATATCTTCTAGACGTTATCGCAGAGCCTTCCCGATGTCCGATTGGCTGAAATTTTAACTCAATATAGAACAAAACCTTTGGAAATGTCTGATAAGTTTTTAGCCAATCCATTGGTTAGATCTAATATTATGAGGGTGTTTTGGAGAGCGGTGAATTCTGTGGTTTCTCTCAAACTCCCTCTTATCAGTGTTTGGTTAAAAATTGAATTGTGATTTTGCACGTGCACCCATGATAAATCTGAGGCCTGACCTCAGTTAATGAGAAGCACCTCAAACATGCTTTTCATGTGAAAAAGCTGGTCATGAGGTAAGGGTGTGTTTGACTTGGAGGTGTGGTGGCTTTTTGTCAAAGGTACAATACCTTTTAAGCACAAACCACACCTCTAAAAGCTATAAAAACATGCTTTTTACTCAAAAAAACACAAGCCACCTCCCATTCAAACACCTTCTAAATCAAATAATGTAACCATGGTTGCTTATTATCGTTGAAATTCTTGGACAAAATTGGCCTCCCTATCAAAGCACATTGAAACACCGCAACCCATCTATTAAATTTTTTTGATGCATCGTCTCCTCCAACCTTGCATAAGCAATCACTCTCCCTGCAGATCTGATGCAAATCTGAATTAATATCGGTCAATGAAGACGCCAACTTGCCTTTCAATTTCCTATGCTTTTAGCAAAAAGTTGTGGCTGATGCCATTCTTTTGTTGTGCTTTCACTAGATGTGGCGGCAAGTCATAGCTTCCACCAAGATGAATAGGTATGTGAGGAGTAAAAGTTTTGTGTTAATAGGGCCATTTGGTTTCTGCAGAAAAAATGGATTTCTTACTGTGTTGTTGGTACTTGCTTAGTCCTCATGTATCAACTATATTTGGAAGGCCTAGAACATCTATAGTGCTTGGTCCTCATGTATCATGGTAAAGATGATATCACTTGCAAGAGGTGTCGACAACAACCAACAAGATAAAAATAACAATTCAATCATGCACATTAATAATTATGAAATGTGATTAAATCGTGTGATTGGAGTTTGAAAACAAAAATGAAGAATTTTACAGATTAATTTGATGTCTTTGATGAATTTTATACATGATAAAATTACATATAGTTTAATGAAATAATAAAAAATAATTTTTATAAAGTATAGTTTATTTCATGATGTAAAATAGTTAAATTTACAATATTTTAATTAAAAACCTTTTATATTAATATACATATCCTTTTTAGTCATTTATCACCGAATTTTAATTTGAAAGTATTTTTAACCAAACATATTAAACTACTTTTTATTCAACCTCAATTTTAACCATAGTTTAAACCAAACATATATTTTATCAAACCAACCTCAACTAAAATTACTTTTTATAAAACAACTTTTTTTCAAATCATAACCATAACAACTACCACAATACCAAACACATATATGTTTGTTAGAGTAAAATTGTGCATTAGAAAAAAAATAAGCCTCTAACTTTCAAAATTAATTAGTCCATAAAGTAGATGAATTAGGCCTCTTTTATACATGAATTAAATTGACTAAGGCTTGATCTTCACTTATTGATGTTGCCTCCTTGAAATCCACATTGGGTCAAATATTTTGAATAAACTCATTGAATGCATCTTTGAGCTTCTTTTCTCTTGATCTTGTAATTGATCCAATTGGAGCTTGAATTGATCCAATTGGAGCTTGAATGGATCTTTTGGTGTATTCTTGATTATATTATCTCATCTCTTCTCAAAAGGATTTATCCATGAATCATCACCTACATCAAACAATGAAATATAAAAAGAAACATTAAAAGTAGTACTAACAGTATACTCACCTAGTAGATCTATTTTATATATATTATCATTAATGTTTTCAAGGATTTGAAATGACTAATTTTCTCTCGGCATCAGCGTAGATCTTGTTTACTGAGGAAATATCTATTTTCATAAATGTACCCAAATCCAATCACATGGTTAAAAAATAACCTTATTTCATCATTTATTAGCTTTGAATGCATATTACTCATTTTTTATATATATATTTGCCACCTCACATTCTCATGAAGAGCCTTGACTACCTGTTTTTTTTTTTTTATTGCCTTCAAGAATAATCCTTTCATCAATAGATAAAGAAAACAAATCCAAATGATGAATCAAAAGGATTAAAGCCACATACAATTTCAAAAGGACTTCAAGAATAATCATTTCATCGATAGATAAAAAAAACAAATCCATATGATGAGTCAAAGGATTAAAGCCACATACAATTTTAAAAGGAGAATAATTAGAAGTATAATATATATTTTTATTATAAGCAAATTCAATAAAGTACAGACAAACTTTTTAATTTTTCAAATTCTTTTGAATGATAGTTCTTAACAATGTAGTTAAAGTCCTATTAATTATCTCAATTTGACAATCTCTTTGTTGATGACAAATAGTAAAAAATAATAATTTTATTTTTAATTTCCCCCACAAAACCTTCCAAAAATAACTTTAAAATTTAAAACATCACGAGCAGAAACAATTTGTTATTTGAGTTATTTATTTGGATTGATCATTAAGTTGAATTATTTATTATTTTAAGTTAAGAAAAAGTTTTTAAATGACAACCTAATTCATTAATTTTCTAAGCTCACCTAACACTTTCAAGAAAAAATAAAAAACACATAACATAAATAATCTAGAAAAATATGTGAATAATCACAACTCAGTATATAAGAAACACAAAAGCTAAAATCATGTAGTACCCCCCAGTTAAAAAAACTATTTTGTATTTTACAAAGAATGATGAAAGAAGAAAAGAAAGTTTAAAGGAAAAAAATAGTTAAAATTTTCCTTTTATTTTATAACTATCCTCACAAAAATATATAGGAATGTCTCTTTATTTTAACAAAAAAAACATTTTAGCAACCATATAGCTATCTCTTGAAGACTAAAAATCAATAGATATAGCTCCTCTATCCAAACAAGATGCTAAATGAAAAGTTAAAAATTAAAAAAAAATATTATTTTAACTTTTCAATATTTATTTTATATGCTCATAAATAAAATGATATTTTATCATTTGTTTTACAAAAATATTATTCCTACATGTCTTGTAAAAATGCTAAAACATTATTTATTGTAATAAATTTTTTTTTCACAAGTTTTTTTTTCTTTTGATTTTTTTTTAAATTTATGTTTCTTTGTTTGTTTTTTATGAAATTATTATGATTTTATGACCCGTATAATAGGTTTGACGAGTTTACCCGAGTTCACTCGAGTCATTTTTTTATTTTTTTAATTTTTTAATTTAATATTAGATTAATTAAGAATTATTTGGGTTAGATTTGTCAAATCAATCGGGTCATATCAGATTGTTAAAATAGTTATGTATCAAATATATTAAAATACAATTAACTCTTCAATATGTTTTTTTAACCATTAGAGTGCATAAAAACAAAAAAAAAATTATATTTATATTATTAAAAAATTATATT
>Ga0325410_1005692_pt1 | contig 13737 bp, 9 predicted proteins | sample PopdelMetagenome_16_FD_206182 | JGI IMG/M metagenome (GOLD analysis project Ga0325410, IMG submission 206182) | Populus deltoides microbial communities from Bellville, Georgia, United States - Xylem-PdIQD-R3 | ecosystem: Host-associated > Plants > Phyllosphere > Stem > Wood/Secondary xylem... | reverse complement strand
TTACCAAGCATAACCACCAATATTTCAACAAATTTAATTAATATAAATGAGCATAATCAAGCACGAAAAGAAAATCATGAATTCACTGTAAATATATTCAAAACCACATCAACATTAATATATGTTCGTGGTTCAAAATTTAACAAAACAAATTACAAAATTATTTGAACAACAAATAAATCATATATAAGGATTGAAATGAATCTTTAAGAGTTGTTTGAGTAAGTTTGGAGATGAAAAGAATTGATGGAAAGAAAAAAGAAACACTCTCGGCACGTGGGCTACACGCACGAAGGAGCTATTAATGCTGTAGCGCGTGGACCACCCTGCAGAAAGTGCAATTTATTCCTGTAACCTGTTGGGAAGTATATCTATAATTATTTTTTAAAATATTTTTTATTTAAAAATATATTAAAATAATATTTTTTTTATTTTTAAAATTTAATTTTAATATTAATATATCAAAATAATTTAAAAATATAAAATAAATATTAATTTAATTTTTTTATTTTTAAAAATACTTAAAAAAAACCCGAAGATATCAACGTGTATTTTTTTTTGGGCAATTTAGCAACGTGTATTTTTTTTTTGTTATTGTTTCCTTGTCTATTTTTGCTATCTTTTCAGGGTTTTTTTTTTTTTTTTTGCAAGAGTCTCTTCTTTTTTTTGTTAACGTCCAGGGTGTCCCCCTCTATTTATATTGTATGAGATCCTTTGCAGAACAAAAAAACATAAACTAGAAAAATAATAAACTTTACTTCATCTTTCTATGCATTTTTTTTAACACAATCTCCCATTATTATTTTTTAATCCATCCTGCATTTAGTTCCTTGTTCTCCTTTTCTTTTTATTTCACCCTCTCACTCCTCTCTCCCTCTCTCTCTACACACACACACACACACACATAAATAATAAAAATTAAATTGAACAAAACACATAAAAAAAATTAAGGTAAAAAATAAGTCATGATAAAATTCACTATAAATAAATAATTAATATTATATTTAAAATATTATTCCATTAATACGGTTCAATTTTACCTTTGTTTTCAAATTTGATCATAGCATTTGTTTTTGTAATTTTAGCAATAATCCTGTTAATTATTATTTATTAGCCTAATATGCAAAAAAAAAAAGATTTGTGTCAAAAAATATCCAATAAAAATAAGATTAATATTTTTTTATTATAAATATCTTACATATTTTTATTAGATTAATTATTTTTTTAATAGTATATGAAATATGGAGGCATGATTTTCAATATTTTATTAATATAAGTTTTTTTATTTAAAAGACAATGCTTTTAATAAAAAAAACATGTTTCTATTAATAAAAAAATGTAGTTTAGATTGAAGGGATTCATATTTTCGTATTTATTTTAAATTATTGAGATTTTAATAAAAAAGATATTTTAATTGCCTTTACTTTTAATTCAAAATACTTGTTACTATAAAGAAATATTTTAGTAAAAAAATTGCATGTATAAGAAAATAATAATTCGTTTTTAAAAAATATTTTTTGAAATTATATAAAAACTTAAAAAAATAGATTTTAAAATCTAATTACGCGGGTATATAATTAGTTAAAACACTGCATTGCATAGCGAGCTTGAATAAAAATTATCATACATGGAAAGGAAACGACGGCAACAACGAAGCGAAAAAGGGTAGAGTTTATTGGAAGGGAGACCGAGACCGTGACCGTGTGCTCTGATTAGAGAAAGCCTGCGTAGAGAGTGTGCGGTTAAAAAAACACAATAAAAAAGTTATTTGTGGAAACCGCGTAACAAAGCAAAAATAGACAGTAGACAGCACATAGTCTCTCAAATCTCTTTACAAACCCTCTCCGTCTCAAGTGGAGCTGTTGTCTGTATTCTTTACTCAACCAACACAGTTCCACCAAAACCACCGCTCTAAGTCCAACAATGGACCCCACCAAGTTCAGAGGGAAGCAGCCCATGACGGTTGACATTGAGCAGATGCCGGAGACACCTTACCGAGGGAGCCACCACAGAAGGGCCCACTCAGATACGTCCTTCCGCTTCGACGACCTCCTCTTCTTAGATGCTTCTGACTTCGACCTCTCCTCTCTCGACGACCTCCCTACTCCCAACACCACCACCACCACCTCCACCCACCCTCCACCTGCAGCTCCCATGGCCGTCGACTCCTTGTCCGATGACTCCACATCCAACGGTCAGAATCAGAAGCCCAAACCCGTCAATCACCTCCGGAGCTTGTCTATGGACTCCGACTTTTTTGACGGTTTGGGTCTTGGGGCTGCCGGCGGTGCAGATGAGAAATTCGACGGGAAAGCTGTAGCGGGAGAAAAGAGGGCCGCGAACCCCCACCACAGGCATAGCTATTCGATGGATGGGTCGTTTGAGGTGGATTCTATTATGATTGATGGTGTCAAGAAAGCTATGGCTCCCGATAGACTTGCAGAGCTATCTTTGATTGATCCCAAAAGAGCTAAAAGGTTTGACCTTTTCTTTTTATTTTTTATTTAAAATTAATCTCTAATGATTAATTCTAACTGTTTATCATTTGCTTCCTAAGCTATATATATTATGTGTTAATTATTGTAGTGCTCCAGTAGAAAGATGGAGAAGTAGTAGTGTGATGTTATTAGTTCTGTGGTCTTTTGTTGTTTGAATTGTCATTTTGCTGGGTAAAATGATTAGTGATGAGGGTTTTTTTAACGAAATGTTTGTGTTTTCTAGGATTCTTGCTAATAGGCAATCCGCAGCACGGTCAAAGGAGAGGAAAATCAGATACACTGGCGAGCTAGAGAGGAAGGTGCAGACGCTTCAGACTGAAGCAACCACCCTCTCCGCACAGGTCACGATGCTGCAGGTATATGTTAGTTTTGTTTTGTTTAATGGTTTTATCTAACTTCCTTGAGAAATATAATTTGATTTGGTTTCTTTTATTGAATTTGTGCTTCATTGCCCTGTGAAGTGATGATTTTTTTCTGTATGGGAATGCATGGAGATGCAATATTTTGTTTGTGATGTCTCACGTGTGAATAATCGTTGGATCTATTGATTATGACTTTGATCTCTTGATGGAGTGATTAATGACTTTTGTCTCATGATGGACAATCCATTTGATACCATTTTGAAATATCTATTAGAGTTTAACAGGATGGAAAGCAAGTATAGGAAGCTATGGTACTTTACAATTTGGCTATGGCATGTTGAGGCATTACCTTGATATGCTGCCTTATTTGTTTTAAGCTATGTCCATCCCATAATAGGAAGTTTATGTTCAATCAAAATCTCTTTTAACCTTTCTTGCATTTGTATAACCATTTTTCAAGACTGTGATTTAATAACTTTTTTCTTGTTTTGTAAAAAAATTCTTTCCACATGCTATTGTTTTAACTGATGCATCGTATTTTGTGGTGGATCCATGTAAATATGCATGGAACAATGATCATTTTTAGTGTTTTATTTTAAGCATTGCATTAAATGCTGGGTTAGTTCTTGATTTGAGAAGTTTCAGTTCTTATGACGACAAACCTGACTCGTTGATCAGATTACTATGTTAAGGCCACGCACCTTGCTCCGTATCCTTGAAGGAAAGAACAGTGTAGCCATATAGTGATTAATAGTTCTTTTACTGACATCAAAGCGACTTCTTTAATATAATAGCATGGCGTCTTTCATGCGTCACCTGCACCAAGCAGCTACATGCCTTTTATATTTGAGGCATTAACCCCAACACACTGTGTTGTGTGTTCCATAATTGGAAGTTTAGGTCAACCATATTTTCAATTGTGAAACCATTTATAATATTTTGACATGTCAATTCTGTTCAAGTTTTATCTAATCACCGTTTACAACTGCTGACTAATCATCTCATTTGGTTGTGAATTTATGAGATTATGCACTAGTATTATCTTCTAGTGTTCTAATTTAAGCATCGTGTTGAATATTGTGTTAATTCTCAGTGAGAAGCTCTGGTTGTTATGGTAACATACCTGACACAGTAATCATATTACTATTTTTGTTGTGGCCACGCAATTGCTACTTATCCTCGAAGACAAGAACGGTTGTGTTTATATCCTTTACAGTGATTAATAGTTATATTTTAGTGATATCAATGAAGTTTCTTAAATAGCACGATGTCATCTATGCGTCAACTGCAGCAAGCTGCCTCATTTCATATTGTCAGTGGCCGTGATAAAAAGGAGATACTTGGGTCTGTCAATTTGAGCTCAGTCAAACTGGTTGCTTGCGTGCTGTCATACTACCAGATCATCTTATTTATAGAACCCCTGATGATGAACCAGATTTAACAGGATGAATTGACCTCACTGGACTTGAACTCTGTTTGAGCTGCACTTGTACTCTAGAAGGATTTTATAGAAGAAATCTGAGCAAGAGCTTTTGATTTCACGTTGAAGCGTGGAAGAATTGAGTGATGCATCAATCATTTCTAAACTTATAGCCGAAAACAATGAGTTATGCTTATTGTCCACACGCTTAACTCATTCCATCTTCTGAAGCATGCGCCATATTGTCATTCCAAAATACTGGATATAATTGTTCTCTGTGTTATCATGCATAAATGCATAGTGCATGTGGACGCTCATGGCAGTTCAACTGCAACCCATCCAACCATTCATGCAACCAGCCCTGTTTCTGCACGCCCATAAATGCTCTCCAATGAAAGTATTTATCAGCCTTAGCTATTGAGACATGCCCCCAGAAACCTTACTAAAAGATTATCTGGAACTCTTTTTAACATTTATTTTGAAATGCAACAAACCTTGTGAGATTTCATATCATCTTAACTTCCACAATGGCTGTCCATAATCTCAGTTGGAACCTGTAGCAAAGATTCTAGCTATCTTAGATGGTTTTGTCCCTTTGGCTTTGTATTGAAGACATGAAATTAAATCCTGCAGTCACCATGCATGGAAAGTAGTGGCTGCAAGCTCCGTTTCAAGTGTTGAAATACATTTAAATTTCGTGTGAAAGTGGAGCCCACATGCACGACTCCCTGAAATCTGGATTATTTTTCTTAAAAATATGCTTGGATAAATCTCTGTTTGGATAGTTATCTAAATTACAAGTTGATTGGTGTGCTTTTGAGACTTACCTGCAAACAGCTTCACTTCAGATTCTTGTTTACACTCTTATCCAGTTATTAATCGGCAGAACATTATTTATGTTTCCCAATATAGATTGTGCAATTCATTGATGTGTTTGTGTATATTGACAAGTATGTCCTGTGCTTTGTATTAGACAGGTATATGACTTTTTGAAAAATGCAGGCTCCTATTTTCACCTTGGCAAATACTTTCCATATCCATGGATTTCCTAAAAGATGCAATGATATTTGTTGAGCATATTTAAGTTGTGGGCTGCATGGGCTATATATAGTCCAGTACATGTTGCTATATTTCCTTTTCCACCTGCGTGCTTTTTTGAATTTGTTTTTAGATGATATGGGTATCTTGTTCAAAATTGTACTAATTTATGCAGACTTGTCTATATCCTTCCAGTAACCTGGATGGCACTCATAGAGGCTGCAGCTGGTACTGGCTAAAAAATCAGTTAGGAAAAAACATACGGAAAAATATGGAGGAAAGCTAATGTTTGTCTATATTCTTTTTATGGATGCAGAGAGACACCACTGGGTTAACTGTTGAGAATAAGGAACTGAAACTGAGGTTACAGGCTATGGAGCAACAAGCACACCTTAGAGATGGTACGCTTTGAATAAGAATGTTTTTCTTTTTTGGAGGTGTAATAATCACATTTTTCTATTTGTTTGACATTTTAATGTACTTGCATAATCTAAGCACACCAGGTAACATTATAATGTGTACTTACATAATCTAAGCTCCCCACCTGGTATGTGAACATCGTCCTCTTTTAGCATTTGATGGATGTGATATGTCATAATTTGCCACATCTTAAACAGTGCTGGGCAGGTTTGGGTGTAGGTGTGTCTGTAGAGTATAAGTTATAGCATGTCAGCATCATTTAGCCAAAGGTATTATGTTGTTGCCATGCTTTGAAATTATTCTTAAAATGGGAGAAATACCTTTTATCATTTCCATATGAACATCTTTTTTTTGGCGCTCTGCCAAAATGCTCATGTTTGATTATTTTAACATGTTCACTTACTTATTTTGCATCAGTAGTTTTAGGGGATGAATCTAGAGTAGTGATGAATTGGTGTTTTGTAATTTTCCATGGTGTGCAGCTCTGAATGAAGCATTAAGGGAAGAGGTGCAGCGGCTTAAGATAGCAACCGGTCAGGTTCCAGCTGTCAATGGAAACCCTTTCAACAGAGGTCTACCTCCTCAATTCTCCTCCCATCAGGGCTTACAAACCTTTGGCAACCAGCAAACTCAGCAGCAGCTGCACATGCCACAGCCATCCACCACTAGTCAGACTCATAATGGGCAGCCACACCCTAGCTTCTCAAATTTCAGCCAAAGGGTCTAATGTCACCGTCGGAACCTCATTTGCTGGAATGTAATGTTGCAAAATAGAAATTAGTTCGACCCTCGTAGCATCTTGTATATGTAAGCATGTATATTGGTTGCAGGCACAGGCTGTGAGAGTACTTTCTCGTAGCTCCTGTCACGTCAGGCTATGTTATCCTCAGGACAGATTATATTTATCACATGTTGCATAGAAATTAGGCCTTCATTAAACAATCGAGTGGATGACTATTGTAATCTTCTATGTGCAGAATAATTAATCTCTGGGTTCGGCAGGACCAAGCACCACACATTTTGCTTTGAAATATGTTTTTCCTTACCTGGTTTCAACCAGCTATGAGTGCACCTTGGTCAGAAGTTATTCTTTACGCCATTCACAATTAAATGACGAGCATGCAATTTTTTGACATCAATAAAAGCCTAAAGGGTTATATTTTACTCCTCCAGAATACATGGATGAGAATGGCAACCGGTTCTCTCAGTCGTTTCTTTCTAAAGAAGAGAGGTTTTCGAGGCGGTCGGTGACTATATTTTGCAGGGATCGTTGGCCCAACCATTTGCTATTCTTGATGGAGAGTTACCCTTTTCAGTTCTTTTTTTTCTTTCATCTGCCTGTCATCACTTGTGACCGAGCAGGATTCCCTCCAGATAAAAGGACAGTGTCAAATTGGCTAAGTTTGCGCTGACGATAAATGTGGCTGGAGAGACATAATGGACAGTGGTATCCCACAAGACAGCAGCGATTTCGGCAGGCATCGCACCAACTTAAGCAAGCAGGCATGAGTCTCGACTTGGGTGATGGATAGCCCAAGGGGTGATGGATAGCCCAAGGCCTACTGATTCTGGCAGCGTGGGAAGTTGGCAGAATGTTTTTTCCTTGTATATAAAAAAGCACAAATCTAAAAAATTATCCTCGATCCCTTGTTTTTTCCTTCCTCTCCCGCTAACAATATACCAAACAAGGTTAAAAGTGAATAAAAATTAACCTTTATCCCCTTCAACATAAAACCAAACATAAGATTGTCGCTCATGTGAACGTTTCTTGCAAAGCTTATGGTTGTCTTGTAATAAGCGAAGGTGACGAATTCTTCTCCTTGTTGCGCATTGATGTTTTATTTGGTGGGCTGATAATACAATCAGTTGGATGAATGATGCCAGTTTTTTTTTTTACAATAGAAAAAACCCACCCACTTACATTTATATATATAATTTTTACACATCCATCAAAACATCTTTAGACACTTACTTTTAATTTTTAATTTCGAATCAAATTAAAAAAAATACACTAAAAAAAGCGGGGAAAATATTATTCCTCTCGCCACTTTTCATTAAAGACAAATCATAATTTGTTAAAATTATTTGTTTTTTAGTTTCTTTTCTATTCAAAGATAGAGAATTACAAAAAAATATGTTTTTTCTAAACTTGGAGCTAAATATACACTTTAGTTCTTTAATTTTTTTAAATTATAAACTTTCAGAGAAATTCAAATTTGATCCCAAACTTTATTTTTTTAATTTTGTCCCTGGGATTGAGATAGAAAAAATAAATTGACCGGATTCCAGTTATATAAAAAAAAAGTTTTGGTTGAAACCGGTTCTGAACATGAAAACAAGTTATTTTGGAGTCAACATGTTTTTTTTTTATATGGAGAGTTTATCCAAGGTGTTTTTTCACTTAAAATTACCTAAAGATCCGAATCCGAAAAGAATTTTGGTTTCAGGTTGATTGTGGGTTTTGGAATCAATTTTTGGATTGTTAGAGTCTATAGATCTGTTTTACAAAGTGTTTATGTTGTTGTTGTTGTTTTTTTTTTGTTATTTTAGTCAAAATATGGTTAAAATGAGCTTTTCTTGGTACGAAACAGACCAACCTGATTTTTCAGCGACTAAAGGTCAATGGAATCTTGGTATTTTTTTCAATTAATTAAAGGGTGGATAACCCCCTTAAGAAAATTGAAAGAAAAGCCTAGGAATATAGGTCGCTCCAAGCCTGCTTGCGAGAATTTTTTTGGAGGCTCAAGAGTTCTAGGTTATCTAAGCCCGAGAAACTAGGTTTTTTTTTCTTTATTCTTTTTTTTTTATCCATTAGAATTGAATTTTTTTAACTTTTTGCTTATTTTTTTCTCAATTTCATCACTTAATATTTGGTTGATCACTAATTGGGCAACATAATTTGTTTTGATTTTTTTTTCAATCATCTTATATTTGGTTCGTACTTAATTTTATAGGTTTTTATTTTAGATAAAAGAAAAATTATAAAACAAATAGTTGAAACTAATTGATTTTATAATTGTTTAAATGATTAACTTTATTAGATTTCATTTTCATTTTTTAGCATCATACAAATTAATAAATTGACGTTAATTACTAAGCAGTCGTAATGTGGAAGCGGCATTCGGAGGAATTTAGAGAGTAAAGATTGTCCCCAATAAGTTCCAACGGTCTTAGAGAAACGACAACAAGGAGAAGAATATACCGGAGAAATCAGAGCTCATCATCCAAATATATATATGCATCCAATACTGTTAATTGTTAACTGAATATATATTTGGTGCTAGCTGTGTAGTGGGATCAAGCGACTAGCAATGGAACTGAGCATCTTGCTGGTCTTAGTTCTCATAAGCATGCTTGTATTTTCAGCTTTCTTCTGGCTACAGTCACGGATTTCACCAAAAGAAATGGAGGTAATCCCAGGTAGCTTGGGTTGGCCAGTTGTTGGCGAAAGTTTCTCTTTCCTATCCGCGTTTTCTAGTGCAGCAGGTATATTCAGCTTCATGAAAAACAGGCAGCAGAGGTAAGCAATTTACTTCTCAAAATCTGTCTTATTGTCCGAACGGCTACAGCTACTAAACAATTTGATCTTTGTTTTTCTGTTCTATTGAAACTTTTTCGTAGGTATGGAAAGGTTTTCAAGACTTTTGTTCTGGGAAGATTCACTGTATTCATGACTGGAAGAGAAGCAAGTAAAATCTTGTTGACAGGAAAAGATGGGATGGTGAGTTTAAACCTCTTTTATACAGGGAAGCAGGTGCTGGGCCCTACCAGCTTGCTCCAAACCACCGGAGAAGCTCACAAAAGGCTTCGGCGTCTGATCGGAGAACCCCTGTCAGTAGATGGCCTAAAAACGTATTTTCACTTCATTAACACAGTGGCTATGGAAACATTAGACCAATGGTCTGGACGAACAGTGCTGGTCCTTGAAGAAGCTTCTACAGTTGAGTCTCTGATGCTCAATCAAAAGAGATTGCTTCCCACCCGGGTTGTACTGTTGTTTTTGGGATGTTATTGAAATATCTTTCCACTTTGCAGTTCACTCTCAAAGTAATCGGTAACATGATAATGAGCTTAGAACCCGCTGGAGAAGAGCAGGAAAAGTTTCGATCAAATTTCAAAATCATTTCTTCTTCATTTGCATCACTGCCATTTAAAATCCCAGGAACAGCTTATCATAACGGTATCAAGGTATTAATTCTTCTTGCCATGTTGTCAAATTAATTCTTCATGCCATATTGTCAAACTGTAACGTGAGATATGAAGCAACTAATTAATCTTTGGAAACTGAGGACAAAATCGAGAGCATAATTTCTGACAACAATCCATGAAAAAACGAATATTTTGAGATGTGTTCTGATAAGATTTTGCACCTGATCATCAGGCTCGGGATAGGATGTACGACATGTTAGACTCAATAATCGCAGGGAGGAGAAGTGGCAAAAGCATCCAACAAGATTTCCTAGAATCCCTGATAATGAAACATAGCAAAGCAGAAGGTGGAGAAGATCAGGAGAACAAACTGACTGACAAACAACTGAAGGATAATATATTAACTCTGCTAGTTGCAGGTCACGATACAACAACCGCTGCTCTCACCTGGCTTACGAAATTTCTCGAAGAAAATCCTGCAGTTTTAGAGAAACTCCGAGTAATGATAAATTCAGACTTCCAATTATATTTTTTTTTGTGAGGATGACTTCCGGATGCAGTCTGATATTGGACTTGCAGGAAGAGCATATAAACATCCAATCAAAGAGAACGGATGGAGCCAGCCTTACATGGTCCGAAGTTAACAACATGCCTTATACTAATAAAGTGAGGAGGAATTTTTTTTTTTAAAAAAAAACCATCTACTAAAATCTCCCCTTATTTGAATGATTGGCTCTTCCATTATGTCCAGGTAATCAATGAAACTCTCAGAAGAGCCACAATATTACCTTGGTTTTCAAGAAAAGCTGCCCAGGACTTTGAAATTGACGGTATGTATATCCACAAAACCTGATGTCAAGCAGCAATATGAACATAGTGGTATTAATTCATTTCATAATATCGCAGGATATAAAATCAAGAAAGGCTGGTCTATTAACTTGGATGTTGTTTCCATCCACCATGACCCTGAAGTTTTTCCCGACCCAGAAAAGTTTGACCCTTCCAGATTTGACGTGAGTAGCTCCAATACAATCCATTATCATCAGTTGATATGCAGAGTGAAATAATTTTGAAATCAATTGCAGGCACCCGTAAAGTCTTTCAGCTTTCTTGGATTTGGTAGTGGACCGCGGATGTGCCCTGGAATCAACCTTGCCAGACTAGAAATCTGTGTCTTCATACACCACCTGGTCATAAGATACAAGTAAGATGAAAAACCATATTCAATTGATCGAATAGAAAGGACAAATATATCACTTACAAGAAAAACCAGTATAGATTGCATGGTACTATACTTTGTATCATGAGAGCAGGAACATTCTTGCATGATCACTTCATCCAATCTCAACCTTTTGAAGCTTTTTTAATTATTATTGTTATTACTATCTGTTTATAATTCTGGTATCAATAACAGGTGGAAACCTCTTGAGAAAGATGACTCTGTCCAGCCGACACTTGTGCGGATGCCAAGAAACAAGTATCCAGTTATTGTTGAGCCGCTATAAACTGTGAAGCATCTACCTCCTAGGAACATATGGATGGATAAGAAAGAACAACTTCGAAGCATTTGTGAGCTAACAAGAATAAGCATCGAGAACTTTTTAAACTAATGTATTTCTCTTCAACAATGATGTAATTCATGATAACAGGACTCGTTTTGTGTCTTCTGCTGTGCAACAAAGTTCAACTCTGCGCTGCTACAAAAAACTATTTTGAACCATTTCAGCGTGGTGAATTAAGTTTGGGTCTGAAACTCAAAAATCCGTAGTTGGTAAGGTTCACATTATATGTGATTGCCAGAAAACTAGCCTTCCATGCAATACGAAAAAGTAAGCCCAGAATCCATTGAAAGAAGATTAGAATAGACAACATTGCAAAGACACTGGAACGTATCATAGCGATGGAAGGAGGGAAAAGGATTCTATATTTACTGGTACAGAGTAATAAAGAATCTAATTAACCACCCATCCTGTCGAGCCATCATAAAACACGGAGGGGGGAATTTTCCGCTGTACAGCTGCAGGAAATCATGGATGACCGCGGTTTAACCATGATTTAGAAACATATAAAACAGGGAAAATCCTCAAAAACATAATTAGGTTGAAAAATGGTATCTGTGCGGTTACATGATAAAACAACTACAGTTTGGGCTTGGGCTCATAAAATCCCTAGTTAAACCTCCACAAAGTTACGGATTCATTTTTTTTGTTTTATTTTGGCGTTTTCTTTTCTTCTTTAAACAATTTTCAACATCTCTTCATCAAAATTGAACTTCATCAAATACATATCATCTTAGCAAATTTAATTCTTTTATTATCAGATAAGTTGTGTGATTCAAATAATTAATCTATGAATCCACATATCAAATATCTAAGAATCGTGTGATTCAAATAATTAATCTATATCATGAATCCACGTATCAAATATCTAAAGATCGTTATGATCATCAAAAATAAAAGTTTTTTATTTTGTTACGGCTCATGACTCGCTCATCAAGCCTATTATATTTAGAGTAACTTAAATGATGGTCATATTGGTTGAGCTCTAGATAAACTTGCCTATAATAATTATTCTTGTGATATTTATTAGTCTTTAGATAACTTATTCTTGAACTTTTTTGGAATTCAATTGTTTTAAATATGTTGATGATTTAGGTTTGCAGCTTCCCTTAAACAATCATAAAAATATTACTAAGAGTAAGATATATGGTAAGTATAGACTTAAACTTGGACACTAAATGATCATACAATACCAGCTTAAAAATAGAATTGAGATCACTTACTATTCTTGCAAGTAAAATTACAAAATAAAAATAAAGTTAATTTTATTTTTTTAATATATAAATTAATCACAATAGAAAAAACTAGAAAAAATTTTAAGTCTGCAATGCTAAACTTTAAATATAAATAATTGATTAAATGAAGTTCTTGGCAAAATTTAAATGGAAAAATATAAAGTGAGCAAAGTATAAGAATATAATGCAAGATGAGAATATTTTTTTTAAGTGCAATAAAATATTATTAAATAACAAGTTAAATAACAAGTATAATACATAGTAAAATTCAACGTATCAAAAGTAAAGTGATTTCCTATCTAGATTGGTAGGAAGATGCTGGTAGTTACTGTTGTTGACATGGAGAAGATTGCTGACGCATGGCACTGATAATGTGCTGGCATGGCGGTGACGTGGGAGAATATGCTTACGTGGCGTTGATTATATGCTGACATGGATTAGCGAATTAATCTACCTTGAGTGGTTCCCTTGCCACTGTTGAAGAGAGAGGTGGTTCTGTAGTGGGTTGCGATCAGCAGCGTGAAGGAGTTGTCGCTTCGAGGCAGTGTGGCACCGTGGGTGGTGGCAGCCGAGGATCTGTTGCATCGATCTGAAGTGGCTTCTGAAGACGAAAATCTATTGCGATCACTGCAGATGGGGGCTTTCAATGGTCTGTGACGTCGATCTGTTGGTTCCTGCTGAGGACGATGGCACTGCGAGTGTTATGGACGGTTGGTAAGGTTATGCTTGCTGCGGTTGTGGTAGTTGGGATGGGTTTGGTGTGGCGGATGATCTTGCTAGGGAGGCTGAATGGTGGCTGTTGTCGGTTGGGAGATTGTGGTTGTGTGTGGTGGCTAAATGGTTATGGTGGTTGTTGGCTGCTTGATTTGGTTGTTACGGTTAAAGAGAAGAACAGATCCAAGGGTATGTTTAGGTTAGAAGAGGGATGGGTCTGTGTTAAAGATGAACGGTAGTTTTTTTTTTCCTTATCAACTGTAAACAGAAAGATTAAAGAATTTTTCTTAGATTTAAGCTGTAAACAGAAAGATTATTTTTTTTGTTTCTTTTTGTTTTTTT
>Ga0325410_1005690_pt1 | contig 13738 bp, 13 predicted proteins | sample PopdelMetagenome_16_FD_206182 | JGI IMG/M metagenome (GOLD analysis project Ga0325410, IMG submission 206182) | Populus deltoides microbial communities from Bellville, Georgia, United States - Xylem-PdIQD-R3 | ecosystem: Host-associated > Plants > Phyllosphere > Stem > Wood/Secondary xylem... | reverse complement strand
ATGATTTTGGTAGTAAAGGGGAAGGATAAAAAGAGCAGAAAACAGCTCAAACAAGGTTTCAAAAAAACAAAATATTTCTTTCTATGCTTTTATCAATCTTCTGGCGAATATGAGCTAAACTCCTACACTCTGTTCAAAAGAGGTATACATCGTCTCCAGCACGTGGGGTCCAAAATTGAGTAACAACAACCATAATGAGAGAAGTTCAAGAGTTTCAAATCATTTTATATGATATACATGCTGAATGTATGTCTCAATGTTAATCCTTTCAAGTGGCTGGAATCATTGAGAAAATGTCATCATCTTGAAAAGACTTTGAAGAACTATCTTAAACATAAGTGTAAGGAGATGAGAATTAATGATCTCATTTTGAGGTTAAGGATAGAAGATGATAATAAGTTATCTAAAAAGAGAAACAACTCTTTTGGCGCCCTAAAAGCAAATATTATGGAACGATAAAGTCCCACAACAAAAACCAAAAGAATCTTGTTATGAAAGGTAAAGAATTGCTAAGAAGTTCAATGACAAGTGCTTTATTTGCAACTAGACTAGGCTTCTAACAAAAAATTAAACAAAAAAGAGTAAGCAAGGAAACCCCATGAAAAGGATTGTTCAAATCAATATCATCGAGGTTAATCACCTCACTAATAAAGTTTCAGAAAAGAACTTGTCTTGTGTTGTTTATGAAGTCAACCTTATCAACAATCCTTAGTAGTGGTGGGTCGACACTGGTGCTACAAGACATTTATACGCTGAGAAAATGATGTTTTCCACTTATAAAGAAGTGGATGGAGAAAACCTATATATGAAAAACTCATCAACCTCTAAGGTACTAGGTGTTGGAAAGGTCATATTGAAGCTAACCTTTAAAAAGCTTCTCACCCTCAATAATGTATTGCATGTTAATGATATTAAAAAAAACTTAGTGTGTGGTTCATTGTTGAGCAAAAATGGTTTTATGGTTTTTTAGAGTGATAAATTTATACTTTCTAAAAGGTATGTTTGTAGGAAAATGGTATATGTGTGATGACTTTTTTAAAATAAATGTGATGATCATTGTAACCAATGATGAGAACAAAAATAAGATTATATCATTTTATTTATTTGAGTCTTATGATGCATGACATGAAATTTTAGGTCTATGAATTATAATTCTATGCAAAAGCTAAAAAAACCATGAATTATTACCAAGTATGATTTTTAAGGAAAACATTATAGGTGTGAAATTTTCATAGAATCAAATTTTATAAAACCTTTTCTTCAAACAATTTAAAGAAGTAATGAACCTCTAGACTTAATTTACTTAGATATTAGTGATTTAAAGTATGTGCAAACTAGAGATGAAAAAATGTATTATATTACTTTTATAGATGATTACACAGGGTATTGTTATACCTATTTGCTTAAGAGCAAATATGAAGCTCTTGAAATATTTAAACATTACAAAAATAAAGTTGAAAATTAACTTAACAAAACGATAAAGGTAATAAGAAGTGATAAAGGTAGAGAATACAAAGCACCATTTGGTGAATTTTGTTCCCAAAATAGTATTATCCATCAAACTATTGCTCCTTATTCACCATAACAAAATGACATTGTGGAACATAAGAACAAAATATTAAAAGAATTATCAATGCTGTTATAACCCAATTTTGGCCGGTTACTTTTAATTTAATTTTACAAGGATTAAATTTTAATATTAAAATACCAGGGATTTATTTCGATGAAAAGTATAACTTGTCAACTTGTGGAAAAACTAAGGACTACAACGTGTTTTGCCATTTTCTCCTTATCATTAAGATAGTGATAGTTATCCTTTTTTGAATTTGATTCTTAATCAAATTTAAATTTCAAAGAAGAGAATGAGTTTGTTTGAGACTTTATTTCTCATACGTCATGAGACTCTTGCACTACAAATACAAATCTCTAATGCATGTGCACAAGGGAAGAGGCTATTACAGGAAACCCTAAAGGAGATGACAAAAACCTAAAGGAGGCCATTATAAGTAAAACCTAAAAAAAAAAAAAGAATAAACACAGGATAGAAAACCAAAAGGCATACAAACGCAAATAGGAGAAAGCGTCAGGACGAACTTAAAAAAAGGAAAGAAAAAGGACAGAAAGAAAGATTAGGAAAGAAGAAGGAAAAATATAAACAAGAGAGAAAACAATAGTAGTCGGCCAACCCTTCATCACCTTCGTCTTTATCAAATAATAGCACAAGTTAGCTTTCCAAATGTAATTCTTTGTTGAGCATTGCATTACATAGTGTGAAGGTAATTATAATTACCTTCGCACTGTGCAGCATGCATACCTGAATTGTTCACGCATGCATACTTCTTTGCCCAACCGGGTCTCTGGCTTGGGCCAGTGACCAGGCTGGGCTAGATGGGTCCAGCTCAGCCCGTACGATAGCATCTTGGCTGGGTTCAGAGTCGGGAACATGATAGGAAGAATAAAAAAAAAGAACAATTTTTTAGCAATTTTAGACAAAACCAGCAATACAGTCTGCCTCGGGTAGGAGACTTAAGGGGTGATAACATCTTCCCTTTTGCATAACCAATCTCGTACAATAGAATCTCTGTTAAACAGTTAGGGTTCCTAGTGACCATAATACTAGGTGACAACTCCTTGAACTATATAATTTTCCCTAAAGAACAAGATGCCATATATCTGTTTTTTTTCTAGATTATTTTTAATCGGTTGCCATGATGTCCAGGTGTGACAGAATGACGACTCCACTGGAATTTTTAGGACTAAACTTTGCTATTTATCTTTTTATTGTTATGTCGTTTGTTGTATTTGTTCAATTTATTTTATTGTCTTTTCTACTTTAGCATGTATTCCTGTTTATATTATCATGCATCACTTCAAGAGCACACACCTTGAAATTTAGGATATGTGGAGAAGTAATGGTACCCCAATGGTTTTAAACTTAGGTAAGACTCGGAAGCTATCCATTTCCCGTTTGATTGTTTACTCGATGGTGGTTGATATGCCAATTTAATATTACTTAGGGCCTCTATCTTCACACTACCTATAAGCCTAATATCGACATTTTAAGGACGATTACTGAGCATGTATTCCTGTTTATATTATCATGCATCACTTCAAAAGCTATCCATTTCTACTTTAGCATGTATTCCTGTTTATATTATCATGCATCACTTCAAGAGCACACACCTTGAAATTTAGGATATGTGGAGAAGTAATGGTACCCCAATGGTTTTAACTTAGGTAAGACTCGGAAGCTATCCATTTCTTGTTTGATTGTTTACTCGATGGTGGTTGATATGCCAATTTGATATTACTCAGGGCCTCTATCTTCACACTACCTATAAGCCTTATATCGACATTTTGAGGACGATCATTGAGCATGAGAGAGACCTTTTGAGACTAAATAATAACATATCCAGGTGATGCACTTAACGACTAGAACTGACTTGCTAGATTGTACCTCGTGTAATCTCACTATGGCTAGCCCAACATGCGGCATCTTGAATTCCAAGACCATTGGGTGGTAAATGCTCGTCACATATGATACAAGAGTCTGAGTTATTATAGTTGACAAGAGGGAACTAACTTGAATTGAAAGCTAAAAGGTTTATCAAAAGCTCAAACTTAAGCAAGATTGGACAAGGATCCCCTCGTTGGCATGATAATGACATCAGGTTCCTAAAATCTATGAATATCGACCATTTCCACCCTGTGATGGGCGAGTCCACGTTGAATCTGCATTTTCCTTGTTGATAGCATCATCACTTGCGCATGATTGCATAATTTTCATTTAGCGGGTTGAAATATAGGTTCCCCATTGAAACGCACCTATAACACTGACTGTGAAAAAGACAAATGGAAAACAAAAAAAAGCTCAACACTGAAAAGAGTTGGAAAGTCTTAAAGAAGAAGTCGCAAAGCTTATTAGTCTACTCGAACAGGCCTTGAGATCTAAATCTAGAGAAGCAAAGTTTACAGCTCAGCCTGAGCATTTGCTTGCAAATCCCTAGAATCTAGGGGCAAATGAGGTGTCATTTGAATCTCAACTGGTTACGTATTTCCAAATTGCTCAACTAACATATCTCATAAGAATGTCGGCTACCATTGACTTTACAATGAAGAAATCTCAAAAGGACAAGATGGTAAGAGAATATGGCTTGGACAAATTGGTTGTCCTAGAGCAAAGGATGAGGGCATTCAAAGGAACTAGCTTACATGACCACATAAAGACTACTGATATGTGTTTGGTGCCTAATGTGATCATCCCCATAAATTTTATAGTGCTTGAATTCGTTAGATATACAGGAACTCAATACATTGTAACCCATCTCAAGGCATACTATAACAAAATGATTGAGGTGGTTAATGACGAGAAACTACTGATCAACTTCTTTCAAGACAATTAAAGTTACTCTGTCTTTACTTGGTATATGCGGTTGATCAATACCAAAGTAAAAAGGTGGAAGGACTTAGTTGATGCTTTCATTAGGCAATATAAGTTCAATATGGATATAGAACCTAATAGGTCAATCTTGCAAGCTATGGAAAAGGACAACAAGGGGTCCATAAGAGAATATACCTAAATATGGCATGAGACAGCCGTACAGATTAATCCTTCTTTGTTGGAAAAAAAGATGATCAATTTGTTTGCCAACACTTTTAAGGCCCCCATACTTTGAATACCTGATTGGAAGCTCTGCACAACATTTTTCTGACCTGGTTATGATAGTTGAGAGAATTAAATAAGCCATCCGCTTAGGAAGGATTGCTGACTTGACCAAGGAGAAAAGTTTCAATGGAAAAAATAAAGAAACTGAGGTTCACAATATCGAAGGTGGTTATAAAAGCAAGAGAAAAAACTACCAAAACAAAAACACCTAGAGATCAATTATCTTGAAGACGAAGCTAGAGTGTCATTAGGCTAAGACTGGACTAAGTATGACCTCAACTAACTATTGAAAAGGTGCCCCTGTTGAGGGGTTCATAGTAGAGAGATGATTGGAAGATTCTAGAAATTCCAATCAATAATTGCTGAGTGTTTAGCCCTTTTCATGTATTACCTTGCTAGTAATCATAACTCAAGATGTTAGTATAAGGTTTTTGTTATTGAGCCTTTTTTCTAAAATTTCAATGAAATAATGAGTTTGACCTTCAATTATGTACCTTCCATTAGTTTATAGCCAAATATCCTGAAAGGGGTTCCCTCTAAGAACTCACAAACACAGTTTTGAAGCTTCGCGTGATCTCATAAACGTGATTCATTTCTTTTACCAAAATATTTTCCCCTAGTGGAAATTTGAAAAAAAAATTAAACTTGCATTTTGATTTCAAAAATGATTTGATGTTTATTTAGAACAACACTTTTGACATTTTACTTGTAGAATGACATATAAATCAAGCAACTCCTTTATTGAGGTGACTAAACTTTAAACTAAAGTGCACGAATAGAAAATGAATTTTCACCTTCACACCATGACTTTTGAACCATGTATTTTAAATGCATGAATAATGATATGTAGTGAACTCGTTACTCATAGACTAATGAAATGCATTCTAAACCATCATACTAGACGAGGTCAAAGTTTATTGATCTTAACTATTTGCTCTTGAAATAAGAAAATATCATCTTTGTTATTCTTTTTACATTCTAAAATAAGTATATCTTTTGCGATCCTTTTTTGAGCCTGAATAATTTTTTTTCCATGAAAAATCCCAACTAGGATCATACCCCACACTGAGGGCAAGTGAAAATTTCAATGATAAAAAAGGATAAACAGACGTGAGCCAAAAGGACAAAAGAGCCTAAGAAACTCAAATGTTAGGGGGCATGCCTAAATCACAAGAAAAAGTGATAGTCAAAACAAAGTGAGTATGCCCCAACCAAAATAATGAAAAAGGAAAATAAAAAAAGAGCAGCAAAAAGAAAAAGAAAATGATGAAAGATATAAAGAGTCAAACTGCTGATAGTGATCCTCAGTCTTTAAAACCTTAAAACACTCTTTGAGCCTTATGAATCCTTTTCTTTCATAGCCAAGAACCACAACCTATGTTACATGCCTGTAGAAATCCTTTTTAACCAAACAAGCAAGCAATCTAAAACAATAAACTAGAAGGCACATAAACATAAATAGACGAAGGAATAAACACATGATAGAAAAGCATAAGGCACACAGACGCAAAGAGGAGAAAACACCACAGCGAACTAAGAAAAAGGAAAGAAAATGGATAAAAAGAAAGACTAGGAAAGATGAAGGAAAAACAGAAACATGAGAGAAATAACAGCAGCTGGCCAACCCTCCATCACCATCATCTTCGTCTTCAAATAACAACAGAGGTAAGCTTTCCCAATGTAATTCTTTGGTGAGCATTGTATTACATAATGCAAAGGTAATTATAATTACCTTTGCACTGTGCAGTATGCATGCGTGAATTGTTCACGCATGTATACTGCTATGCCCAATCGAATCATTGGTTTGGGCTAGTGACCAGGCTGGGCCGACTGGGTCCATCCCAACTCGTACGGATGGGCTAGATCTAGCAAAAAAAAAGAGTGGGCCGAGTCTGGGCCTTAAGCCTAGCCGACCCAAATTGTGTTTGGTAAGGGTGTGTTTAGCAAATAATGTCTGAGCATTTGGATTGAAGTATGTCAGGGCCACTTATCAAAGAGCAATGACCACCTTATTCTATTATATGATGCATTAAAAAGTGGAGGCATATATGGATGACATACTTTCCAAATCAAAGAAAGAAAAAGATCATGTGCAAGTATTAAGAAAGTTGTTCGAGAGGTTATGAAAGTTTCTATTAAAGTTAAATCCTGTAAAGTTTTCATTTGAGGTAAAAACAAGAAAACTATCGTGTTTCATAATGAGTAGTCAAGGAATAAAATTTGATCCAAACAAAGTAAAGGCAATCCAAGATATGTCGGTGTCTAAGACAAAGAAAGAAGTAAGGAGTTTTCTTGGGCATTTGAATTACATAGCCCGATTTATATCCTAACTTATGATGACTTGTGAGTCGATATTCTGATTACTTAGAAAGAAAAATCTAGGGGTGTAGGATGGTGATTGCCAAGATGTTGTTAACAAGATCAATAGATATTTACAAAACTTGCCATTAATAATGCCCTTTGTGCTAAGAAAATTCTTGATCCTATAATTGACGATGATAAAAAAAAAAAAAAGAAGAAGAAGCTATAGGATGTGTGTTAAGCAAGCATGATGAATCGGGAAGGAAAAAACAAGACATCTACTACTTGAGCAAAAATTTTAATGATTGTGAATCCCAATACACTGCTATAGAAAAGCTATGTTGTGTCTTGGTTTGGAGTGCAAAAAGACTTAGGCAATACATGTTGTACTATATAACCTAGTTGATATTAAAAATGGATTCCCTTAAATACTCTATGAAAAGCCCTACTTGTCAAGATGGATAACAAGATGACAAGTGTTATTAGTGGAATTTGATACCGTTTACATGACAAGGAAGGCTGTAAAGGGAAGCGTAATTGCTGACCATTTAGTGGATAATGTTATGGAAGACTATGAGCCACTGAATCTTGATCTTCCTAATAAGCATGTATTAGTAATTAAGGATGATGGTGAGATGAATGGCCAGTGAACCATGTATTTTAATGAAGTATTGAATGTATTAAAGAATGGGGCTAGAGTAGTGATAATTTCCATAGAATCAAAGTAGTACCTTGTTTTGGTGAGGTTGCAGTTTGAATGCATTAATAACATGATTAAATATAAAGCTTGCATTATCAGTCTAGAAGCTACTTTAGAGCTGAGATTTGGAAAACTTGATGTTTATGGAAATTCACTACTAATTATCTGTTAAGTGAAAGAGGAATGGGAAACTAAGGATGAGAAACTAAGACCATACCAAGATTACCTCTCAAAATTGGCTAGTGAGTTCAATGAGATAAAATTTGCTTATATAAGCAAAGACAAGAATAAATTTACTAATGTTTTAGCCACTTTAACTTCGATGACGCATATCAATATTGGAGGCAAGATTCAACCAATAAAAATTAAAGTCGGATATTTCCATACTCATTGCTGCTCACTTAAAAAGCCAGCAGATGGAAAACCATGGTATAATAATATCAAGAAATTTATGCAGTACCAAGAATATCCTCCAGGAGCCCCTAAGACAAATGAAAAAAACTTTGAGAATGATGGTTATGGATTATTACTTGAATGGTGAAATCTTGTACAAGAGGTCATTTGACGAGACTCTGCTCATACTAATGGATATATAATGAGAAAGAGGCAAAGCAAGCATTGCAAGAAGTCCACAGGGGAATTTATGCCACTAATGTTAGTGGACATATACTGGCAAGACAAATACAACGATTTAGATACTTCTTGTTGATTATGGAAAGGGATTGTATTGACTATGTCAGGAAATGTCATAAGTATTAGATTTATGGTAACAAGATAAATGCACCTCCAACACTGTTATCAATATGACCTTGGCTTGATTTTTTTATAAGTGGGGATTGGATGTCATGGGACCCATTAAAACATAGGCTAGCAATGAGCATCGGTTCATCTTGATGGCTATCAAATGCTTCATCAACTAGGTAGAGGCTAGCTTTTATGCATATTTAACATAAATGGTAGTCAAGAGGTTCATCGTTAAGGACTTAGTTTGTTGATGTGGCATGCTAGCAAAATTAATAACTGACAATGCTCTGAATTTTAATGGGAAGCTGATTGTCAAACTCTACAGCAAATGAAATATTGATCACTTTAATTCTTCCCCTTACAAACCCAATATGAATGGTGTTGTTGAGGCAGCCAACAAAAATCTCAAGAAGATCATCCAGAATATGGTAGTCACCTACAAAGATTGACACGAAATGCTTTCATACGCACTTCACGCGTACCACACTACAATAAAAACTTTCACTGGTGCAAACCTTTACTCTTTGGTATATGGGGTGGAAGCGGTAATGCTTTTAGAAGTCGAGATTCCATCATTAAGGGTTCTAATGGATGAAGAACTGGAAAAGATTAGAGTGAACAAAGCTAAAATTTGAGCAATTAAATTTGATTAGTGAAAAGAGATTGGCAACAATTAGTCATCATCAGTTATATCAAAGGAGAATGACTAAAGCATACAATAAGAAGGTCAGACCAAAAGTGTTTAAAGAAGGAGACCTGGCATTGAAGAAGATCTTGCCAGCGTTGGGAGAACATCATAGCAAATAGGGGCCAAACTATGAAGGACCATACGTTGTAAAGAAAGCCTTCTCTAGAAGAGCTTTAATTTTGACCAAGATAGATGATGATGATTTTCCTAAGCTTATAATCTTTGATGTTTTAAAGTACTATGTATAATGTACTTTGTCAATAAGTCAATAAAGATCAAAGTTTGGCCGAATTCTTTGATGTACTTTCTCTTTTTATAAACTTTGAAAAAATTCCACATGATCTTTGATAGATACATGTACGCTCATTAGTGTTGTTATTCTTGTAAATTGATGATATTGTTAATAATGCATGAGATTATAGGAAACTTCTTTAACATGTTTCCTTCAGTTTTTGTTTTTGTTTTTTTTTAATCAGAAACTCATTTTTATTAGTGATTTATATTTTTGAGTAAATTGTAAATTAATCTCTTTAAGTTCGAGAAATGAATTAGTTAGTCTTTTTTGCTTTAAAAATTAATTATTTAATACTTTGATTAGTGTTGATCATATTTAATTTAATATTAGTTAGTCTTTTTCATATTCTTTTCTCATAATTTTTTTTCATAGTATCTATCTATTTTTTTTAATAAAAACCTAAAATAGATGAAAAGAATTAAATAATTGTTTTTAAAACAAGAGGGACTAATTAATTTGTTTCTCAAGATAGTTTAATTTATATATTTACTCATATAAACTGGACATGTGAATGACATGAGAACTTAATAAATCATTTGGTTGAAACTTATGCAAACAAAATAAAGGATAAAAAGATTTCTTCCATGTTAAAACCTTCAAAAGATAAAAAAATATAATAAGTTTTTGATAAAAAATTCATCACATATTAAAATCTTCAAAGAATAAAAATACTATAAATACAGAAAAACTTCTCAAATATTTTTTTTATTAATGTGAGTCAGCTTGTGCGTACCTTGATTAATCCTATAAGCCCTAAAGTTGACGACCATGTAGTCTCCATTGACCATCATATTAGTAATTATATGAATCGAACTTGAAACCATAAGGAAAGCAAATCTTTTAATCCCAAACAGACCACCTGTTATATAATTTTTTTCAAATACTTAATTTTATTTATTTATATATTTTATTATCAAAATATTATTCCAACTTTTTACCGTAAGCTGGGACCCAAAGACATTGTCTTTACCGATTCCATGGATAAGTTGGATTTGATAATTTTGACAACTAGGGTAGCCACTTTCCCTTTTCTCCGCCGAGCAACTTTAGACATTACTCACATAAGTGGTAAGAATGGCCATGATCAGTCCAAAAGAGAAAAAAGGAAAAAAAAAAAAGGAAAAAAAAAAGGGCAAAAAATCAACTAGCCTAACGGACAAAACAAAAGAGACGTGGACGCAGGAATAGAGAAGGGAGAAAATTTAATTGAACGTTATGCATATTTGGTACGAGCCCTGCCCCATTCTTTATCTGGTCCCACTTTCCTGCATAACCCTTTCACTTCACTTCCCGATCTTTTGTCTTGTTCTACTTTTTTATTATTGCAAGGAAATCTCTTTAATTTGCTCTCTCTCTCCTACAAGAAGCTTGGGACTGTGATAAATGTTTTTTCTGATAAAAAAACAAACACGAAAGTTTGTCTTGTTTATCAATGGTAGGTCATGGGTCGCTATAAAGGAGCGTACATCTTCCATAGATAAATTTTCACAGCAAAGCCCCCCTCCTGTTATTATTATTATTATTCTTCTCCTCTGCCTCGAACTCCCCATCTCTCTCACTTTCAGCTCTTAAACCAACTCCTGTCCACAGATTAGCTAGCATTCCAATGACGAATGAAGAAAGCAGCACCAGGGCACGTAATTCAATATGTACAACATCGTCGTCGTCGTCGTCGTCGTCGTCGTCGTCGTCGTCGTTTGCCACTACCATCACCAACAAGCTCAAGAAACAAAACCCAGTGGACCAAAAATCGAGAAAGGCGAGAGACTGCAGCAAACACGCAGTTTATAGGGGTGTTAGAAGGCGAGCCTGGGGCAAATGGGTGTCCGAAATCCGCCAACCTCGCAAGAAATCACGTATTTGGCTCGGAACATTCCCCACGCCAGAAATGGCAGCTCGTGCTCACGACGTGGCTGCCCTGAGTATTAAAGGTGACTCTGCCATTTTGAATTTTCCAGAACTTGCTACCTCATTACCGCGCCCGGTGTCATTAATGCCACGTGACATTCAAGCAGCTGCGGCGAAAGCTGCTGCTATGGTCGACTTTAACTCATCGTCACCACCCTCATCATTGTCGTCGTCATCGGTATCGGTGTCTGAAGATGTGGCAGAATCCGAGGAAGAATACTTGAGTGAAATCGTGGAGTTACCGAATATAGAAGGAAGCTTTGACTCCCCTGATCAGTCACAAACCGAGTTCATGTTGTTTGACTCGGTTGATAGGTGGGTGTATCCACCACTAGACTTGAGTGGAGAATTTTGCGATCAGTTACTGGGCCTGGAGAGCTTGATTCCGAGCAACTTTGGAGGGTCTGAGTTGAATTAATGGCTAATGAAATTGGTGGTGTGCTTGCTTTTTATTCTGTATTTAATTTTCTGCTTCTATATAGATCATCCATAAAAATGTTTGGCTACTAGTCATCATTTTTATTCTTACTACTGTAATATGATTGATAATACTGTTTCCTAGACTAGCTAGATGCTTTCTATATATATATATATATATATATCACACACATAGATCATAGACGCTAGCTAGTGCTTTGTAAAATACACAGCATGCATGTTTGAATAAATATGACTTTAGATGTGTAATATAATTATTTTAAATACTAATTAATTAGTCTTCTGTATTAATTTGGTGATTATAACAAGAGATTGTAGTAATAAATTGTGATTAGTGGTCCAATCTACCATAAAATCACAGTAATTAATACAAAGGCTCCAAGTAATATCAAAATCTTTTGATATTATCTAGCAGTGAAAATTTAGAACTGAAAAATTTGTTTTTTTATAATTGTTAATATAATAACTACCTAGATTTATATGAATATTAATTTTAAAATTTATAAAATTAATCAAGGTTCATTCAAATTAATTCGGACAGCAACTTTAATAGAAAAATAAAAAATTAATCTCAACGAGTTTACAGTAAGCGAGTGGGTTTTGGTAAAATCCTCAGCAAAGGAATTTTTTTCCATATTTTACTTCTCCAATTTCCAATAAAGGGTTAAAGAATAAAAAGGGTACGAATGGGATTTGCAGATACGAAGAAAATATCTTGATGGCCTGGTTTTAACAAAGAACATGTGGTGGGCCATGATGGTCTCTTCCAGAGTTAAGATTCTTACAACAAGAAACACGACATGTATTTAGAGTTAGTGGTTGTTAAAATAATATATTTTTTTATTTTTTTAATTATTTTTAATATCACACATCTAAATAACTTAAAAATATTAAAAAGAATTAATTCTTTTAATACACAAAAATATACTATCTCTTGTTCTCTTGTACCGTTTGTTCTTCCGTGATTCAAAGTAACCTTCGTTGCTTCTTTCACGTTTATTTTATTTTGGCGTATCCCAAATTCCATTCTTTTTCTTGTATAAAGAAACCTCTCTTGAAACAGTCATAGCTGCCGTCAAAATCAACGGAGACAACTTCTCCTCTTTTATTATTCATGATTTTATATTATCTTTTTTTTTTCTTGTGTGGATGTGAATAAATCTAGATAATGGAATTAGATTTATGCTGTCGCATATCTACTTTTTGTTCCCCTTGCGCGTTACTGTTTTTCTCCTTTTAAATCAAGGTCTAGTAACTTTTTTACCTCAATGGAAAAAATGACACTTGTCAGTGATTTTGGATCTTCTATCAACAAAGCATATTAGTCCAGTATATTCCCTCATTTATGATGACTCAAATTCATTTGCGTGCATGAATTGTAATTAGTTTCTATATAGATAGCCTAGATTTGAGAGTTTCAAAAGTATTTTTTTTTTATTTTTTTATTAACGTAGATGTCCAGTTAGCTTGCGCGTTCTTCCACTAATTTTCTAAAATTAACAATTATATAAGCTTTCAATGACTCTAAAAGATTCAAAATCGTGACCGATTAAAAAACAAATATAAGATCTGATAAGCTGATATTATCCAATATTCTTTTAAATAACAAGGTATAATTTTCTAGATGTAAATTGAAATAATATTTATTTAATGTAATATAATCATTGTTTTCTTTTCTAAAAAAAATACTATTTTCTCTGTAATTAAATTAAATGATTATAAACACATTTCTTCTTTTAACTATTTGTTGATGGATATATTTTTAATTAAAAATTATTTTTAAAAAATTTAATATATACCACAATTTTAAATACACAACATACCTTTAATAATAGTATGTTATCAATTTAGAATTTATTTGTAGTAAATATTATATTTTAAAGTTTTTTTATTTCAAAATACATTAAAATAATAATATTTATTTATTTTTTAAAATTTATTTCTTATAGCAGGATATCAAAATAATTTAAAAATATAAAAAATAAATTAAATTAAATT
>Ga0325410_1005681_pt1 | contig 13749 bp, 6 predicted proteins | sample PopdelMetagenome_16_FD_206182 | JGI IMG/M metagenome (GOLD analysis project Ga0325410, IMG submission 206182) | Populus deltoides microbial communities from Bellville, Georgia, United States - Xylem-PdIQD-R3 | ecosystem: Host-associated > Plants > Phyllosphere > Stem > Wood/Secondary xylem... | reverse complement strand
TGGGTAGTTTGTTTGGTTAAGTTTGAGGGTAATAAAGTTGCCAACATTGAGAGACAACGAAGTCATTGTGAAATATGTAATTGTGTTTGATATGTGTGTGCTCACTCACGCTCTGATACCAAGAGAAGAAAGCTGAACAAGGGAACGCAGTAGATGAAGAATATGAGTTTACTGCATTTACTGTCAAGAATACAAACGTGAGCACTAAAAACTAATTTGTACAGGATACTCTTTATATATAGAGTAGTAATTAACTTCATCACTTATTTCTTTCTATGAATACAATATTCCTTATTTATATATATTGATTTGTTTCTTAAGTGAGGTAGCTGTAGTTTCCTTCTATGAAAGATCTGCCATGACTGTAGTTTCCTTCTTTGAGAAGTAGCCGTTGGTTGAGGTAGCTGTTGATTTCTGTGATTTCTATGTATGGTTAATTACCATTCTGAATAGTAGTCGTTGGAGGTGTTAATTCAGAATGGTTGCTGACGAGAGTGAGGATCCTGTGGTGCTGCTGCTGCTGTCTCCTGCTGCAGAGGTGTGCTGTGGCTGTTAATAGTATGTACCCTTAACCAAGCTTATATCTTAGTTCAAAATTACAAGTTGGTCACGAAGAATCAGTGGATGAATCGTTAGGGCTCTTATAGTGTCCCTACTAGGTCCTAATTCAGAAGTAGTGATTCTTTGTTAGGTGCTCCACTCCACAGACCAAATCTTAGTAGCGCCCAACTTTATAAGAAAGATAAGGGCAAACGAGTTGTCAATGAAGTGTCTAAGGTGAGTTCAAAGGTTAAGTGTACTAATTGTTTAGGTTTTGGTCATATCTTTTTAGATTGCACCTTTAAACCCTTAGTCATCCAAAAATATAAGGATATTGGTAAAGAGGAATATTGTAGTGTTGAAGTGTATGAGTCAAATCTTGAGGATTTTAGTGACCTAGATGACGAGGATGTGCAAGAAGAGGGACCTAACACAATGAGTCCACGTGAGCTTAAGAATGAGGTTAAGAAAGAGTCTGATATGTTTGCTTCAATGGTAGAGGAAGTTTTAGGGAACTCTTCAGTGGAATCACCTATAGAGATAAGTATGGTCTTAGAAGAGTCTCATAATATTAGTCCTCCTAAATTACCTGATTCCTCATGCCACATGCTTGGTGTCCAGCACATCATAAGTTTAGAGCAACATGTTGAGCTTCTTGATCCCTTACCTCATGCATGTGATGAGGAAGATGAAGATAATCCTAGTTTACTTGATTGTGTCCATACCATATCTACACAGGTTTCAAACAATGTTTGTCTCATTCCACACCCTCAACCATTTAGTGTTCATAGCTACAAACCTGAGAAGCCTATAAAACACCTTCCCATATCTCCTCACGATAGGATGTCTAAGTCAGCTGAGTCGTTACCATGTAGGGTTCATAATTTGCATATTGAGATCATGAAACAAATTCAAGCAAGTAATGAACAATACAAATTTCGAGCTGATTTACTTAAGTATCATGATGCACTTGATGTTAGAGATTATTTCATGATACAGATTAGACCTAAACGGTATCCTTTGGAAACCGATCACAAATTGCAAGTAAGTAGTGCTTGACCATTCAAAGTGTTGCAAATAATTAAATCAAATAATTATGTCATTAAATTGCCATTAAACTTTGATATTAACTCTACTTTTAACATGAAAGACCTCAGTATTTATAAAATACAACATATCCCTGATGCTTCTTTTGATACCCCTATCTCATTATCCAAATCTTTGGCGCAAAAGGAACATATTAATGCTACTTTGAATGCACAAGTTGTTTTTACCAGGGATGATGAACTTCAGCAAATCCCAGTATATGGGCTCGACGACCAGATTCAGACTATACTTGGAATATCAGAGAGACATCACAAGAGCTTGATCCTTATCTTTAAGAGCATTATCGGAGCTGCCTTGACCTATACTCGACGGGGTTGAGTTCTTCCAACCCTAGGAGAATTGATGGGGACACCGAACCGGAAACATTGTTTACGCACACGTATGATCATAGACGATGGAGGATAGCCCAAACCATTGAGAAATTGGGCTTTAACTTATGTTTTTAGTTTAATTTATATGAACTTTTAGTTAAGGTTTATTAATTTGATTTTATTTGTTGGGTTTGATTTAATTATTGTTGGGTATTTTATTTAGTGGGCCATAAGCCCAAACGCTTGTTTTAGTTAGGATTTTAGTATTTATATCCCACTTTTCTAAATGATAGACAGTTTTGATGATTAATGAAAATATTGCAAACTTTGCATATCTCCAATCCCTTTTCTTCTCTTTCTTTGCTTTCTCTTCTTAGCTTCTTTTTTAAAACCTTCTTTCTTTTTTTACTTTAATTCTTATTATTTAAATATGCATTGAACACAGAAAGTTTTCTGCTGGAAAGGTACTAATTATAGTACTTGTACAAGATTGGTAGAACTGTAAGGGTGGATATAACTGGATCAATTTGTGGTATTAAAGTTACTGAAGAACCATGTCCGGAGATTAATGCTTGCTGGGTAGAAAAAAAAGAATGCTATTGATTCTTGGCCGGGAAGATATAATAATCCCTCTTCGTCTGATGATTACTCATCCTTGAATGTTGAGTCCCCTAATTATAGTACAAGGCATGTTTAAAGAAATCAGAGAAAGAATGAGAAGATGAGTCCCCTAATTATGTATCTTATTTCTGCTGATGGACTGATCTTATTACAATATATGTTTTCTCTGTCAGTTGGGACTAAAGAATCAAATAAAGTGCTGTGATAAAAAGCTTTGGAATTATCCTCTCCCGGAGAGGAGCTTTCGGGGAAGAGAATTATTATTGAAAGTTTGGACTCGTGTCGGCCCACACTTAATAAAAAAAAACTAGATTTGTTGCGCTGATATCTCCTTGACTAGGCCTAGTCAAAAACCCATATATTTAATAACAATAATATAATATTATTATAAAAAAACTAAAAAATTTTCAGAAGTCCTTTAAAAAAAATTGTGATTTTCTCACATGTTTTCCTATCAGTTTTGCATAATATTAAGTTGTATTTTTATATTATAAGATAGAGATCTGGTATTAAAATATCCGATTTTCTCCAAAACATTTCTTAAAAAGAAATTCAAAATTCAAAAAAAATCTCAAAACTGTTAAATTACTTTCCCCTATCCAAAAAAAAAATATTTTCATGCATACGGCCAAATTCTAAAAAGTTTTCCAAGCATATTTTCATAAAAAAATCGCATCTTTCTTATGTTTTTTAAAAAAGCAAAAAAAAAAATAGATATCATAATCAGTTAATAATTACCCATTAGAATTTGGCTAAAATGTCAAAAACCCTTCACCAATCATTTTGTACATTTTATTTTAGGGTTTAGATGTAAACTTTAATATTTGGGGATGTAAAACTACATAATAGAGTACACCCTCGTATATTAAAGATACAATGTGCAAAATAAATGCGATGCTAAAATTTAGATTTTAAAACAGTTAGAATTGAACCCAATGAGGTAAAGGCTCTATCACGAAGAGAGATCTGTTTTAGACCTTAGAAGAAAACCAACAAATAGAAACTTGACATAGAAAAACAATCAAACGTCCATGCAGCTTATTTTAGGTAGAGTGCACTAGTGGTGATGTGTCTTCTCCTTATACAACTAGTCCCTTACTTAGACTTTCACATACCATAGGTTTTCTAATAACATTAATATTAGATGGTGACTCCTAAACCTTAATTATAATTTTATGATTAAATTCAAAACTCTTTCCTTTCCCAACAACATACCTTCCAAGAGGCTCACGTCTTAAAGTACGCTAATCCAATATCAATAAAACAAGTCCCCCCACAAGAGTTGGGTAGCATTCAATCTTTCTTCAATATCCTTTTATATTCAAATGGCACAAAGAAACAAGAAGGTTGTGTGCTTAAGTGACAAGTCTTACCCTCTTTTTTAGTTAGTTCAATGATGAGGAATAGGGGAACCAATGGTTGACTCTTTGCATATATGCTAGCATTATGAAAAACTAAATAGGCTAGAAAACTTAAATGTTTTCAAACAGCTTCTCATAATGGGAACTACTTCTTAACTCTTGAGTTACATAAAAAATCTACAACCGAAAGTGAGAAAGATTAAAGGACAATATTTGATAAGCTGCTCCTAGACTGAATTTTCTAACCATTATGATGCCTATGGAAGTTATAAGAACAACAACAACATAAAAAATATATAAAAGATTTTACGAGCAAAAAGGTTATAAAAGTAAACTTTAAATTTACAATTTTATTCTCTAAAAATAAATTCCTTTAAGGTTTACAAGACCTATAAATAGAATGGAAGAACCCTACCTCTACTAGAAAACATCCAAATATCTAAAAGCATAAGAGAAACAAAAACATAATCCAAAAATAACATAAGAAAAGTAACAAAATCGGCACAAACAACAACTTCGTCTAACCATCATAGTCATCATAACAAATTTGAAATTGGTTATCAACATATCAGAAATTTAAAAATAGCATAAGCCATAGCATATTAATATACTTAATTATGAGGGAAAAAAAACTATTTGTCATCCACAAATATGATTACCAAGGAAGGCGATTAGAAAATGTAGAATGAAGAAACACATCCTCCTCAACAAGATGAAAAAAAAGTTTTAAAAAGTTGAGTGTAGGAAAAAAAAAAAGGATCTTATCTGAATCTACTTAAGACTAGTACACAATTCTTCACAACTGAAAATACCGAGAGTTGACCACAAGTTCATATACAATACACAAAATAAATTGTGATATGAATTTTTTTATCTGTAAAATTATTAATCCATTATCAATGAGTTTCAAAGAACTACATGTAAAAAAAGTGTCATATTTCTCAATGGACTACATGTTTGCCTTCCCCCAAGGAAAGACTTGATTCATGTTGAAAGAAAAACTATTGTAATTTGTAGTGCCTATATCCTCTCAACCATCAACCTTTCAAACTTGATAAAAGAAACTCGTTGCTTTGATGCAATTATCCTCTTAGAGGTACAGATATCATGTTTGAGAAATAGAAGGTTCGTATTTAGATAAGGATTTGTCTAACTAGATGGATGACCTAATAAATGTTTTCATAGATTAATAGAACAGATCTAGGTCTAAGAAAAATTCTGGTCATGTCAAACCAAGTTAACAGCTTAAAAAAGCGATAACATGAAATCTGATCAGGTTTAAATTTTTCTAAGTGATTTCTACAACTAGGTATCCTATGGAAAGCCACTTTGTCATTCATTAGACTTGTTGTTATTTATTTTTGGATTCCCATAAAAAATTAGAAAATACAAAAAAATATCAAAAAATTATTCAGAAGAAATCCAAAAAATAATAAGAGTGAGAAAAGGACGCTGCAATGCCGAAAAAATACCAAAATTGATTGAGGAGATTCAAAAATACAAAAGGTTGAAATTTGACAGTGAGAGCCCTATTGATAAGGAAAATTCAATTTGAGAAAGAAAAGTAAAAAAATTAGATGTTTATGGACTCAATTAAATTTTATTCAAGGTTTAATTGAATTTATGGAGGGTTTGATTGTAAAAAAATTGATTTCTTAAGTCAATTTAGGTTTTTATTGGAAAAAATAAAATTCTGGGACCCAATTATAATTTTGAAGAGTTGATTTAGTCATGTCAAACCAAGTTAATGGCTTAAAAAAGCGATAACATGAAATCTGATCAGGTTTAAATTTTTCTAAGTGATTTCTACAACTAGACCTCCTATGGAAAGATACTTTGTCATTCATTAGACTACTGGATCTCCAAATATTAGGTCTATAATATATTGTTTGAGTCAATTTTGTTATTTTTTCTAAATTATTTTTATTTATTGTTTTATTTTGGATTTTATGTTAAAAAATTTTATGCTTTTGTATTTTGATTTGTTTCCTTAGTAGAGACATGGTTTTCTGGTCTATTCTTGTATATATTTTAAGGTTTACATCTACAGATTTTGTACATTAAAAAAAAAAAAACATGTTATTTTTCTTTATTTGTTTATTGTTTTTCTAAGCTGAGGGTTCTTAGGGAAACCAGGAAGTGCAGGAATAGGAAGCGTTCTGAGAGACCCATAGGGTCGTTTCTTGTGCGTTTTCTCTTGCATGATTGAGGACATGGATTCGAATGAGACTGAAGTCTGCCCCATTAAGAAAGCATTAGAGATTAGTGCTCCCTCATCGTTGGGAAGCCAGCTTAATTGGGCTGTGGAATCAGATTCGGTTAGCAGCCAGGCCATGGACGATGCTGCGTCTCTTTAATTCTATTTCCATTAATGGCAACTCTGAGAACAGTGGGCTTTCTTCACGTTTTGAGAGAGGGAAGTTGTGGCATGTCATTAGCAAAGCAGAGCTTGATTTCATAGCTAGCTTGACTATTACCTGTCCTGTTTTTTTGCTTAATCTCTTTCCTCTGTTTCAGCCACTCACTTGATGGCTATTTTCTATAACTTTCTTTTGAGTTAACGAACAAGGAAACAACAAATTAAAGGGATTACAACCAAGCAATGAAGTCTAATGTAAGATTAACACTATTTTTGGCTAGTTGGTCTACTGCATGGTTAGCCTCTCTGTGTGAGTGAGTGTGTAAGAATTGTTTCCCTCAACTGTCTTCTTAACAATATAGTGAAGCTCATAAAAGGCCTCAGGTTTCCAGGATCTTAAGCTTAGGCTTTGTATATCTCCAGCAACACTGCCTCACTCGAATCAATAAAGCCAGAAGTGCAGGAGAAACAACACATGAACGCACCACCAATCCCAGCAGGTCCTGGTTTCCCCCATTGATGCTCCCTTGCATGGCTTGTTGGAAAAGACTTTTAGTTATTTTTATTGGCTTCAATATTATATTCTTTCGATTCAGAGCTCATAGGGCACGAGAGGCACACATACATTAAGAAGAAAAGGAAAGAAACTTGGAAACCAAACAAGATACCAAGTACACAATAATATGCATGATATTGATTACTTGGAAACCAACAGCTTATATGTCAAACTCTTCAAAGACCATATAAGGGAAGATCCTCGACATCGACCCAAACATCTTGCCCCATCAAGGTCATCACTTTGCGTTGAGCTCTAACCGTGTACCTCCTGACCATGTCATTAACTTCATCTCTCTCAATGAAGAAGACAACCCTGTCTTCGGGAGTAAGGCCTTTCTGCTCTACAAAACGATGCCAAGAAGAGCGTAGAAGAACGGGTTTTGGGTAAGCTCCAGTCATACGGGTTGAGAGACAAAACCTCCATGCATTATCAGTAGCATCGACTGCTTCAAAATTCGTCATATGGGCTCCTTCAGGAATTGGAAAAGCCTCAAGGACATGGGTTGGAAATGAAAGAGCATGGCTTATGTGGGTTGGTTTTAGTTTCTTCGTGAAGAGATGTACTGGTTCCATTCCTTTTCAGGAGTTAAAGAGCTTCTATATATGAAGAGAGAAAGCTGTTGTGGGAGCAGAGATTAGCTATATTACCTTAATTCTTATAACTTGGAAAGACAATGTATGAAGAATGGGTTCGCACACAAACACAAGTGGGCGTGAATGGTTAAATTAGCTATATATATATTTATTGTTTTCAAGATTGCGTGAATGGTTTGTCCAGCATGAGAATGGCCACTTAACTGTGACCCTTGTCAATGGAACTTTTTCTGATTCTCTTTTCTCTTTTTATTTTTTGTTTGGTTCTTTGGAGCCAATGGGTGTAGTTTTTGCTTTGAAAAAATTGTATATTTTGCCGATCAGCCACGTCTCTATCCCACACACACCAAGGTAATCAACTACTGTTGCGGAACCAGAAATTTAGAAACATAGCTACAAAAATGGGATTTTTCTAGTAGATGGTGTTTTTTCCCGCCATCACAGTATAGGTGAAGACTGAAGATGGGATATACATAGAGATGGTGAAGATGGGATACATAGAGATGGTGAAGATGGGATTTGAGAAGAAAAAAAAAAGAGTTTAACCAATCATTAGAGTGTAATTATTCCTAATAAATTTGGGATTTTTATTATTTTTATCTCAGTCATTAATATTAAACATATGGTATGCGATTATTATGGTTAAAAGGTTAAACAAAAAGATGAAAATTTAGGAACCATAAATACAAAAATTGTAATTTGACCCTAATTTAATTTAAACACAAAACCTGACAATATAAAATTAAATTAAATTATTTCCAAATCGTTAAATTGTCAGGATATTTCCAAATTACATGCCTAACATGGGGTCGAACCCACAAGCAACAGAGGGCCGGGGAGAACTTTTTAAATGATTATTGCCTGCTGCTTGTATATTTTCTGTGCCTGTGTCTCTGTTTCAGTGCAAAGCCTTTGGTTCATGACCTGAAGTTTCATAGAGTTCATAACCTGTATTCTCCTGAACACTCAGTTAACAGGAGAGATTTTTCCAAAAGGAGGTTGCTAAATTTCTTTCTTCTTTATTATCATTCAATCTTGTAAATTTGTGGAACATGCTAAAAGGGAAGACGTTAGTTGATGAACAATGCTAAGATCAAAAACCACTTCAGGATAATTGCATAGAATTGTAGTTATCATTACAGCCGTTGAATTGGCCAAAACAATTAAATGAGTAGTGGTTTTGTAAGAAGAAGAGAATTGTTCTGCTCTGTACATTATCATTCTGCAGTTACAGTAGTATATATTACATGAGGAAGGAAAACACGATCTTATATCTCAGCTAACAATTGCTGAATATCTGTTAATGATTCCAAAGATCAAGCCGAAATATATATGCTAATAACTGTACAATAATCTATAGATGGAAGGTGAATATATGCTGCTAATATGCCCCATCAAGTTGGAGCATGGAGATCTGTAATGCCCAACTTGCATGATAATGCCTGGAAAGCTTCATGACCTAAAGCTTTGGTGAAGATATCGGCCAGCTGACTATGACTAGGAACGTGTTGGGTGGAGATAAGGCCGACTTTGAGCTTTTCACGAACAACATGACAATCAATTTCTATGTGTTTGGTACGTTCGTGAAAGATAGGATTCTGAGCAATGTGAAGAGCTGCTTGGTTGTCACAATGTAAAAACATAAGCTGGGAGTGATGGACACCAAGATCATGTAAAAGTGTTTTGAGCCATGTAAGCTCACAAGTGGTGGAAGCAAGAGTGTGGTATTTGGCTTCAGCAGATGAACGAGAGACCGTATGTTGCTTCTTAGTGCGCCAGGAAATAGGACTAGTGCCAAGCTGAATAAAAAAACTGGTGGTGGAACGACGAGTGAGCGGGCAACTAGCCCAGTTCGAATCTGAATAAGCTGACACTTGAAGAGTGTTAATAGAAGGAAAATATAAGCCTTGGCCTAGAGAAGCTTTGAGATAACGGAGAACACGGACAACAACATTATAGTGTGATTGTCGGGGTTGGTGTATGAACTGACTTAAAAGGTTGACAGGGAACACAATGTCAGAACGAGAGATTGTGAGGTATATCAAACGACCAACAAGGCCACGGAAAAAACTGGGATCATGGAGCAGATCACCATCAGTATTATTGAGCTTGATATGTTGTTCCATTGGAAAAGAAGAGGGACGTGCACCAAGGTGACCGCTATCAGCAAGTATGTCAAGAGCATATTTGCGTTGAGTGAGGAAGATGCCAGTGGGAGAGCGAGCAATTTCAAGACCAAGAAAATATTTGAGTTGGCCGAGGTCCTTAAGCTTAAAGCGATGAGCAAGCATGGCTTTAAAGTTATTGATGTCAGAGAGATCATTTCCTGCCAAGAGAATGTCATCAACATAAATAAGGATGAGAGTGAAGGACTGTCCCTGATGGCGAGTGAAGAGAGAGTGATCCGTTTGTGACTAGGCGAAACCTGCAGTAAGTAAAACAGATGATAATTTAGAGAACCAATTGCGAGAGGCTTGCTTGAGGCCATAGAGTGATTTTTGAAGATGACAAACATGGGCGTCCGTCTGTTTGGAATAGCCTGATGGAGGAGTCATAAAAACATCTTCATCAAGGTCGCCATGGAGGAATGCATTGTGGACGTCCAACTGAAAAAGATGCCAATGACGAGCTGCAGCCACTGCAAGAACACATCTAACAGTAACGAGTTTAGCAACGGGAGCAAAAGTGTCATGATAATCCAAACCTTCTACCTGAGCATATCCCTTGGCCACTAAGCGAGCTTTGTGTCTCTCTATAGAACCATCGGCCCGAAATTTTGTTTTAAATACCCACTTACAGCCAATTGGGGTTTTGCTAGATGGAAGGAGTTGAAGGGTCCAAGTATGATTTGCTTCTAAGGCTTGTATTTCAGCTGCCATGGCATCACGCTAGTGAGGGTGACGGGCAGCTTCAGAATAAAAGGTGGGATCAGGGTGATGGGAGAGTGCAGAAAGAAAAGTAAGATGTTTAGGAGTGAAACGTTTATAAGACAAAAAAGAAGAGAGACAGTGAACCATACTTGAGGAAGAGCGTGAAACCTGTGAAGCAGTGGAGGACCTTGGTAAAGAAGGGCAAATATAGTCAGCTAAGTAAGTGGGACGGGTGACAACTCGTTTTGGTCGTGTGGGAAGGGGTGGAGTGGACAATGTGGAGGATGGTTCATCTGAGGGGGGAAGGGGAGGGGAGGTAGTAGGTTGTGTAGAAACAGTGTTAGATGGAATTTCAGGAATAGGAAGGGGAAGAACCGGGGAAGGTGTGGGATCTGGGGTCATGAGATGATAAGGGAAAATATTTTCTTCAAATGTAACATCACGAGAAATGAAAATTATTTTATGTTCAAGATCGTAGACACGATAAGCCTTATGATGGATAGGGTAGCCTAAGAAAACACATCGTAGAGCACAAGAAGAAAATTTATCGCAATTTTTGCAAGTGGTTTGAGCATAGCATAAACACCCAAATACTTGTAAATGGGAATATGATGGTTGTTTTTGAAAAAGGAGTTCATAGGGTGACTTATGATTAAGGCGGGGTGAAGGAGTGCGGTTAATTAAATAAGTGGCTGTGAGAATGCATTCACCCCAAAAGGAAATGGGAAGATTGGCTTGAAAACGTAAACACCGGGCCACATTAAGAAGGTGGCGATGTTTACGTTCAGCAACGCCATTTTGTTGAGGCGTATCCACACATGTGCGCTCATGAAGAATGCCATGGTCGTGAAAAAAATTTGGATGTTATTAGATAAAAACTCTTGTCCATTATCGGTGCGCACATGCTTAATGGTACAATTAAATTGATTTTTAACCATTGCATAAAAATTGGTAAGGCAAGTAAAAGTTTCTGATTTCATATGCATGATATAAACCCATGTAGTATGTGAGTAATCATCCACAATGGTTTAAAAATAGTGGGCACCTGAATATGAAGCTGTAGGATAACCACCCCATATATCACAATAAATCCGATTAAAATAAAAAGTGCTCTTATTTGTATTCAAAAGAAAAGGTAAATGAGTGTGTTTTGCTCTAGCACAAACATCACAAGGCAAATGTAATTTTGGAAAATTTAAAGTTGTTGGAATACTTAAAGTAGAAGGGTGACCGAGTCGTTGATGCCAAAGAGTAGAGTCAGAAATGCGTTGAGAATGAAAAACAGAGGCAGAGAAAGGTTTGTAGTGGTAAAGTCCATCTCGTACTTCACCCGTTCCAATCAGCTTCCTCATTGATAGGTCCTGAAAAACACAAAAGTTAGAAAAAAAAATAGCAACACAGTTGAGAATACTGGTGAGTTTGCTGATGGACAATAGATTGAATTTAAATGATGGTACATATAAAACATTAGGAAGAGAAATTGCTGGAGAAATACGCAATGTGTCAGTATGAGTGATAGAGACGATGTCACCATTTGGAAGTGAAATAGGAAATGGTTGATTAAGAAGTTGAGTGTTATCAAGATATGAAAAACTGGAAGTCATATGATCTGAGGCTCCTGAATCAATAATCCATTCTCGGTTAGAAAAAGAAACAGAATGACAGGAGACAGGGTTACCAGCAAAGTTGGCAGAGGTGGTGTTCACGGGTGATAAAAATTCCAAGAGCCGATTGTATTGATCACTTGTGAGGCCAGGGATAGCTATCTCAGTAGAGGTTGAAGAACCAGTAACAATATTTTCAGTTTTTGAGGAACTAGCTGGAGTGGAAGAACCAATGACATTATTTGCTGCCTTTGACGAACCAGATATTCTGTCAAGTGTTCCACGAGGTTGAGGTCTGTTGCTGGGATATCCATTGAGCTTATAACAGTGTGTTCTCCATTGACCATCATGGTCACAATAGTCACATTTTGGACGACCACGCCCTCGCCCTTTACTGTCAAAACGATGAGAAAGATGACGAGGAGCCATCATAGCAGCAGACTCAGTTGGAAAACTGGGAATATGAAGAAGGCGTTGTTTCTCTTCTTGATGCAAGGTTGAATATACCTAGTTAACAGGAGGTAATGAATCCATAGCCAAAACTTGGCTACGAATCAAAGCATATGAGTCATGTAACCCCATTAAAAACTGAAAAACACGTTCAGTATCTTGCATGTGATTCAATTATGTTAAGATGCCACAAGTGCATTGTGGTGTGGGAGTGAGCATGGCTAGCTCATCCCAATGACTTTTAAGTGTTGTAAAGTAGGTAGAGATTGTCATAGAGCCTTGAGTGAGAGTAGCAATGTTGCGTTTCAGTTTGAAGATCCTTGGATTGTTGCTTTGAGAAAACCGATCCTCAAGATCAATCCAGACATCACGGGGGCAAGCATGATAGATTAAACTGCTAACAATGGATTTATCAATGGAATTGAGAATCCATGATAAGACCATGTCACTGCAACGTTCCCACAGTTGAGTTTCTGCGACAGAAGATGTTGGCTTGGAGAGAGTACCATTAACAAAAACCAATTTGTTTTTGGCATTCAAAGCCATTTTCATTGCCCTCTTCCAGGTAGGATAATTGTCACCATTATGGAGAGTGGAGACCAGAATGGCACCAGGATGATCAGCGGAATGAAGGAAATATGGTGAGGATATGTCTTGAATGGATGGTGATGTGAAAGAGGAGGCTGCCTAGGTTGTGGTATTTGACACGGCTGCAGAAAAAAAATGTTGAAGAAATATGCTTATAGAAATATGCAGAGAACCTGCTCTGATACCATGTAAGAAGAAGAGAATTGTTCTGCTCTGTGTATTATCATTCTGTAGTTACAATAGTATATATTACATGAGGAAGGAAAACACGATCCTATATCTCAGCTAACAATTGCTGAATATCTGCTAATGATTCCAAAGATCAAGCCAAAATATATATGCTAATAATTGTACAATAATCTATAGATGGAAGGTGAATATATGCTGCTAATAGGTTCAAAAGCTTTTAGAAGACATGGATGGTAAGTACTTGAATAAAAAAGAAAGCATGTGCAAGAATTCCAGAGTGTAATTTCATGTACAAGAATTCGTAGGTTCAATCACTTGTTTTGTGATCTACTGTGCAGACAGAGCGTTCCCTTCATCGCAGCCTGGCTAAAAGTCAAAAAGAAGAAAAACAAGATGATGAAATGATGTGCACCATGAGTGGGATCATGCACCAATCAGAAAATATATACAATAGTATTTTGCATATTAAATTATATTTTGTGGAATTTGGATATTAAATTTATCCACATGCTTTGTGAAATCACCATTCAAATTAATACTAGTGTATATACAAGAAAATATTTTGAGACCAATTAATCTGTTTTTCAATTAAAACAT
>Ga0325410_1005679_pt1 | contig 13755 bp, 5 predicted proteins | sample PopdelMetagenome_16_FD_206182 | JGI IMG/M metagenome (GOLD analysis project Ga0325410, IMG submission 206182) | Populus deltoides microbial communities from Bellville, Georgia, United States - Xylem-PdIQD-R3 | ecosystem: Host-associated > Plants > Phyllosphere > Stem > Wood/Secondary xylem... | reverse complement strand
CACATTTTTTTCAAGCTTCAAATCCAGTCCCTGGAATTCTAATTATTTTAAATTAATAAAATTAATTTTCGTTTCACCAAACCAATAATTAACCAAGTGATGAAATATTTTCTCAGCACCCCGAGATCCCATACACGCATGAAAACAAATCACCAAGTGAGAGCAATTTCAAGATACCAAATAAGAAGACAGAGAAATTGAGAGCCTAAAGTGTAAAAAAAAAAAAAAAATTGCCGGAATGAACAGTGCTTCCCCTCACCGTAACGTGAATAACTTCATTGTAGAATATAAGAAGAGATGCCATCGAGAGTGCTGCGTGTTTTGGTGGGAAAAAAACAGCTGTCGGATTTGATACAAACGACAAAGCAGGAGAAAGTGTAAGATGGGACGTTTGCATTCATGGTCCATGTATATCCACGTTAATGGGAGGTATTGGATAATTTCACTGTAGAGCTCTTTAAACCACGTAATTCAAGCCAAACCGTGTTTTTTTTTTTTAATTTTTTTTATGTTTAAATTATTTTGATGAGTTGATTTTAAAATAATTTTTAAAAATAAAAAAATATTATTTTAATACATTTTTAAATAAAAAATATTTTAAATCATAATCACTCTACCATACATACAAGAAATACTATCTAGAAAGACTAGGCTGCACCGCTGTCACGTGAGCAAGGAGACACTACTGTTCCAGGTAGAGTCACGTGGCAAGTTGTGCAAGATGATATATGCACGTATGTCGCTATTGTTTGGATATAATTAGAGCATAGCGGTAGAATACTTTTCTAGCCTTGAGGGGTCTAGAGCCTGTACTAGTTTAAACCGAGGGCTGTCGCTGGACAGTTTTTTAATTAGATTTTTATTTAGTCTTGCTAGGATAAAAATAGGTATTTATATAAAAAAAATACAATAATTTAAATTCTAAAATAATACCTTTTTATTAAATGATTTTTTTATTTTTTATTAAAATGTATTTTTTATTTTTACAAGGATATTTTTTAGACAAAAAAAAAAGAATAAAACATTAACAAAAAAAACCAAACTAAAAAAAAATTTAAAATCAATGAAAACCAAAAACAATTAAGCCTAATTGGGGTTTATAGCTTCTAAAATTAATTGAACCAAACCAAACCAGTTGAGCTAAAATATTAAAAAATAATAAGGGGTATGAATAAAAAATTATCTTTCAAGGATTCAAACCCAGTATTCAATAGTCGCACACCTCCTTTCTTCCCTCCACCCTTCTCACTCGATCTCCTCCATGACTCCACGTGCAGCCCACTCTTAAGATTTGCGTACTTTTGTTAAAACATGAAGTTCATATTGTTCGTGGTGTATTCAGTGTTTATACAGGTTTTACTTGCAACAAACTCTTATAATTACATATTTAATTTCTTTAATTTCTTTAATTTTTATAATTATATTTATATATGTTGTTCAATATCTGCAGTTATTTTATTTATTTTATAAATTTATTTTGGTTTTGCCCATTGTTTTATAAAATTCAATATGACCATAAAAAAATCCACTAAAACCAACATGGAGGGAGGGGCACAAAAAACCTCCTCCTCCTCCTCCTCCTCCTCCTCCTCTAAATTGTGTCAAACATGAGTAAAAATGGTGAAAAGTTACTCTCAATTTTTTCCCTGGTTTACATCCATACCAAACGTATCCTTACAAGGAGATATTATCTCAATTGTGGAAAAAGAAAACAGATTGGATCATGGAAGCCCAGATTAGATTGCCAGTCAACCGGTAAACAATTTGACCCATAGGACATGTCCTTCTCGGAAAGTTCTCAACAATATCAATTCCTTAGCACTGCTGTATTGTTCAAATCAGACTAATAGTGTTTTGTTTTTTTAAAATATTTTTTTATTTTTAAAATCTAGTTTTTGACTAGCACGTATAAAAATAATCTGAAAACAAATAAAAAATTAATTTGAAACAAATAAAAAAATAAAAAATTAATTAATTTATTAATAACATGTAAAGATGAAACACAACAATTTCTATGTTTTTATATTTTTTTTTAAGTCTTGGACTGATTCAATAGCTTGATAGATTTCGCTGGACTAGAGGTGCAGTGATCGACTTGCTGACCAGATCATATTCATGCATTCAATGTCGAGAGATTTTTCACACCGAATATTGCATCATTTCAAGAGGAATCGACTCCTTTTTTCCGTCACGAGAGGAATCGAATGATGTAAAGCTTGCGGGACAAACACTATCAAACGCATAGTCAGCACGAAACCTCTAGGATCCCAGCAATGGATTACTTTTCTTCACCAACATGTTCACACCACGGTTCAAACGTGAATGACGCCAGGAAGTTGCATGAATAGCAGATAAGCATGGTGGATTTTGACTTTAGGAATCTAGAGTCCCAAGACAGGTTTAGCAGCCAGATTACTCGAATTTTCCTCCTGTGAATAAATACACAAATAAATAAATAAAAGAAAGCATGTCATTGATATGGACATGACCGAGATTACTTTCTTGGATAAAGCTGTCTCGATGGCCGGATGTATACAATTCCGACACAACAACTGAGAGTTTTGATACATTGACCGGTGGGAAAGTTGCCTCGATGGCCCGATGTGTACAATCCAGACACGACCGATAAGAGTTTTGATACATTGACCGGTGGGAAAACAAACTTTTTCACATTAAAAAAAATGGCATAATGAAACTTCTGAGCACCCTGACACGAAATAAGCATGGTTTTTATGTCGGCTTTTTTGTTTTAAAAGTATTTTAAAAAAATTTAATTTTTTTTAGTTTTAAATTAATTTTTTTAAAATATTTTTAGATCATTTTAATACTTGATATCAAAAATAATTTTAAAAAATAAAAAATATATTTTTAATATATTTTTAAATAAAAAACATTTTAAAAATAATTATAAATACACTCAACACGCTTGTCAAGTCATGTTTAGATTTTCCTAGCCATGCCGCGGCCCCTTTTTTCCAATAAAAAACATGCTCGGGTGCTGAAAATTGAACACGTAACCAAAGATATAGGTCAATTAACATGCTATTAAGTATTACATGACAAGATTATTAAACCTGATGGGATAGTCAACCCGATCAGAAAAATTAATTCAATTTTTTTTTTAAATAAAAATATAGAGATTTTTATTCGTTAAAAACATTTTTTTTGAAAATCAAATACACAAGCTCACATTTCAAGGAGATTTTTTTTTCAAAAGCGTTCACTAGCCTTTTTTTCAAGTAACTTTCATGTCAGAAGCTTGTACAAGCTACTTTTTCAAAGTGTTCTTCCTGTGCTGATTTCCTTCCCAACCTTACTTTTTTTTCTATTCAATGTGTAATTTGAACCTTACCTTTTCACTCTGATGTCCATTGATTTCCCTCTTTTTATTTGACGTTTATTCCTTTTTTTTTTTTTTTGTCGTTGATTCCTCTTCAAAGGAGCTCACCAACGTTGAATTAGTATATGTTCTGGACAATATAAGAATCGACTTTAGCTGCTTCTTCTTGCGACGGTCCTTTTCGTTCACCTCGCTAATTTCCTTGTCATCTGAGGAGTTGTGGCAGCTGTTGTTGTTGTCGGTTGGGTTATGGCTAGAGAATCAACCGGAAGGAACTGTAGTGGTGGTGGCAGATTTGTGATTTCAAAAAGAATTAGTGGTTTTTTAATTGCTTAAACTAGAATTAGAAGACTAATTTTATGATGTTTGTTGTTTTTTTTTTTTGTTATTGATGTCACCTGGTTTTGCTTTTTTTTTTAGAAAAAAATAAAATGGATTTGAATGAGTTTGAATATGTTGATGAGGTTAAATTGAGTCAATTTTTTTTAATCTAAATTGATCTAGATTTTAGGTTCATCTACCATATTGGGGTTTTAAAATTATGAAAAAAATGATATAAAAAAACTAGTCTTCTAATTATTTTTTTTGTTTTAGATTCTCTTGTATATTTTTTTTAATTTTTAATTTGTTATGGATTGGGTTTTTTGGTTTTTCTATTTATGACTCGGTCTAATTGGCCCGGTCACAAGTTTGAAGAGTAAATGTGGATTGATTTTTTTTTACTTGTTTTATTTTTCAATTTCTCTTTCGACATTAATTTTCTTAAGAAAAAAACTAGATGTGTACTTTTTTTTAGTTTTTTGGATAAGATTATTATAATTTCATAATTTAAGTTATAAGTTTCATGTATTAAACCAGGTTGATTTGCCCCTTATTACTCAGGTAATATGTATATTGCGCTGTCTCAAGTTGGCCCGGCTAGTTTTTTTCCTCTTTGTTCTATCTAATTTCATATTTTTTGTTTCCCCTTAAATTATGATGATAGTTTTTTTTATATTATTTGTTTGTTATCGGTGTTTTTTTTATCGTTTAATTAAAATAAAACAAATATATTTGTTTTGATAGGACGTGTAATCTAATTAAATTTAAAAGAAAAATATACTCGCATCACCTAAATACCTTTTTTTTATGAAAAAAATTGGATCCATGACGCAAAGCTGATCAGCATCTAGTATGTTCTGTAAGTATTATTCTACGAGATGAATTATGTAAAAACAACCTTAATTACATGAATAATTTAATTACACAAAGTTTAATTCCGAATCCATTTTTGGAAAGTTGAATCATTATATTTTACTAGAATTGTTGAAATGAAATCTATTCGAGGGATTCACTCATCCAATGCATGGGATTTAATTGATAAATAAACTAGAGAAAATAAAATATATTAAGAACCTACAAGAATTATTAATATGATCAACTCATTTAAATTTTTTTTAAGAACATGTATGGTAATTTGTTAACAATAACAAACTGCAATAATACCAATTTACAAAAGTCTCCACTCTCAATTATTTAAATTCTTTCATCTCGCCACTTCTGATAAAAAAATATATATTTATTTTTTTAAGGGATATAATTTAAATAGTTAGATTCTATATTTGTTTCTTAAAAATTACCAGTTTGAGTCTCACAAATCTCAGGGTCACTGGAGATTGATATAATCGTTAAATTTAGAGCTCGTGAGATTAGTTAATGTTCAAGCTGATCTAAATACCTATATTAATAAAAAAATAAAAATCTGTTAAATTAAATTAGTATTTGCTGATTTTTTTCAGCAGACATTATTATTATTATTATTATTATTATTATTATTTATCCAACGCGCACTCATCCATCCAGCCAGTGCAGCCACTATCAAAAGACCCCAATGCTATACGTATCACGGGCCAGGCCGGCTGCATTATTATTTTTTTAATTATAAAAAAAGAAAAATCAAAGGGGCAGACAAAAAAAAAAAAGAGTCATGTCATCACATCACAGCTTAAAATATCAGAAAGCATTGAATAATCTCAAACCTGTGCCGTCACCAATAAGTCATTAACGTTGATCAAAACAACAGGGCAGGCCCTCTGCTTCGCTCTGTTTAGATCTAAATAATCTATTACATTCGGTAAACCAGTCTGCCTGCCTCTTGTTTCTCTCGACGACGACGGAGACGACAACAGCTTCATCGCGCCCGCAATCTCTCCCTGTAAGTAACCGATACCTTAAACCTCAATTCGTTTCTTTCAATTTTTTTTTTATTTACCCAGGTCTTCAATTTTTGTGTTGGTAAAAGGTGAACTTTGATTTAGGCTTTTTTGTTGGCTAATTAGTTGCGGATGATATGGTGTCTTCTTTTTTGTTCCCTTTATTTATAGTAATAAATCAAAAGCAAGGTGTGGTTAATTTGAACCTCGTTAGCCTGAATTGTGATGTTTTTGTTCTTTTTTTCCTTGGAAACTATGATATAAAAGTGTGGAAATTCGTTTCTACTTTTTTTTGAGCAGGAATCATGGAAATCAAAATTTCTTTTTTCGTTTTTATTTTATTTATATATACGTTTTTTCGTTTAAATTTCTGATTGTTTTTTTTGTTGTTGTGATGTTCAGGTTATGTAGAGTGAAGATTAAAGTTGCAGATCTTTAGTTTTAAATGCAGCTTCGAATCTGGAGATTGTGAGGCGCAGTTTAGGTCTGGAATTGAAGAGTTGATACTTGTTGTTGCCTTTGTAAATTGGATCAGACATGGTGTTTTGGGAGGGTTATGTGAGTGATGAAGTGATGGGCATTTTTGCCCCAATTGTCATTTATTGGTTGTACGGTGGGTTTTACCAGCTATTGCCGCCTTTGGATGGGTATCGGTTGCATACTAGAAAAGAGGAGGAAGAGAAGAATTTGTTGTCCCTGTCGAAGGTGGTTAAGGGTGTTTTGCTTCAACAACTACTTCAGGCTGCTGTTGCTCATGCACTCTTTTTGGTTAGTTACTGAAACTGTTCAAGTAATTCCTGCTTGCCTTTTATGTTATTTTGCAGTGAAATTGTGATCCTTTTTGGTGTGAACAATTGGATTTTTATCAATATAGATTTTTTCCTATATGAAAAAACACAGGTTATAGAAATGCAAGTATAGAGTGGTGAAGGTATCAATAGCATTGTGGGTGATTATTAGAAAGGAAAGTGATACCGAGCTCTCTCTTTCTGGGTTAATTGTGTTATCGTCCATCAATATCATTTAAAGATTCTCAGAAATTCTGAAGGATTTTTGGAAAAAGTAAGGGTAAAATTCTTAATTTACTCGTGTCATTGACCGTATATTACTTAACAATGGACCTTGAGGACTCATGGTTTATTGGTGCTGGTAGTGTTTCCTAGAAGTCCCAGTGGTAGGTATACTTTCCTTTACCAGCCAAAAGTGTGGAGGGCCTTTTTAGTTAAATAAGAAGTTAGGCGTAGTTCATGGGGGACCTTTTGAGAATTCCTTGGGCTAGGGAGGCTATAGCCCATCCATGATCCTCGAGCCTTTAAGTCATGTATTTTATATGATTTGTTAAGGAGGAGTATACACTATTGTTGGCTAGTTGAAGAGACTGTTTTATCTATTACATTGTTCTTACAAGCAGTAAATAAGTATCTGATATGCTGAAAGAGAGGAGGTAGAAATAAAAGTAGTTGATCTAGTAAAGGAGTCGACTAAGAGTTGTGGTCATGAAAGAAGAGAAGAAGACCATGGGTTATAGGGTCAATGACATTGAAGAATTTAATAGCACTAAGCTATTTAATACATTGAAAAGGTTCCAAAGGAGGGGCTTGATGTGGATTAGAACTTGTAATAGCTTGCTAGTTTGCTCTCCTTCACTTTGTGTTCTATGATTGCTTAGGATTGGCACATTAGGATCCATATAGCCGACCCCATCTAGTTTGGGGTTGAGGCTTGGTCTTTGTTGTTATTGGTCTATGATTTTTACTACTAGTTCTTTGTTTCAACTTGCTTCTTGGAGATGAATTTCCTTTTATTACTTGTGTGCAGTTCTATAGATAAACAACAAGAGTATAGTTCTTGTAATGTGCTATGTGCAATGCGAGCCTTGCATGGCTGATCACATGTTAATTTTACTCTGATTCCTTGGGGATTTTTTCAATCTTTTGTTCTGTGATAGTGGTCTTCAGTGTATGATTCTGATGCCTTGGTTTTAAGAAGAGTAGCACTATTGGCATTGTTTTTGTCTGTGTGAATGGGATATTAAGTTTATAGGCGGAGAAAAAGATGAATAATTTCTATATGCTGATTCAAGATGCAAGATTTAAAGTTTCTTAAATGTTAGAAGTTGAAGTGGCTGTTATTATTTCTGCCATTGCATTCTGTTTTCATTTTTCTTGTCCTTTTTTTTAACAGCTATACGGGGAACATTGGTATTTTTTGTTGGCTGAGTAAGCAGAAACTGATTTTCATGTTTGTAAATTTATTGGACCCAGCTGTGTCCGAAACCCTTTTATTCTTCATGAAGCTGGAGTCTCTTTTTAGTTGTCTTATATCATTTTCAGAGTCTGTGAGATACAATATGTTGATTCAATAAAGGTACTGAGAAAAGACTTATGGATAAAACATTCAAATCTCATTTTGGTTATTTTCTAGCTACCATGTTTCTGATTGGATGCCCTTTCATGAACACTCAGAAATTCAATCTTGGTTTTCCAATTATGAAAGTTTTCTCCACTCACCTTAAGATTCCAGTTGCTGCTGTGGAATGAAAATGAGCATTTTGGACATTGAAACAAGTTAGGAGTTTTGATATTTTTTTCATTGCTATTCGTCTTTTGTATTTCTTAATATAGCTGCTGTTACCAAATAATTATTTATTTACCTTGACCCTTGTTTTGTGCAAAGATGAGAGTCTTGGACTTGCAACCATAGGGTTGCAGGTTCCCTTCATTTGTAAGTACTGAATGGTAGGATTATCTCCTAGCCCTCCCTTCCATATCCCTGCTTTGGTAGGAGCACGTGAAGTGATTGAGAGATCATTGTTTCTAGGACTTAGATGATAATTTTGTCAATTGCTTGGTGGTATTGTTTGATTTGCACGGTCTAGGACGTAGACCTGTAGACCTGTATTTGTTTTACGTTTCACCATATAACTGTTTTTTGCCTGCATTGTTGCTACAGTTGACATCAACAGCTGATGAATCTGGAATCACGATCCAGCCCTCTATTCCTATCCAGATTGTGCAAATTATTATTGGAATGTTTGTCATGGATACGTGGCAGTACTTTATGCACCGTTACATGCATCAAAACAAATTTTTATACCGCCACGTCCACTCGCAGCATCACAGGCTAGTCGTACCTTATGCAATAGGGGCACTTTATAACCACCCACTGGAGGGTCTTTTGCTCGACACAATTGGTGGTGCCATTGCATTCCTCACCTCAGGAATGACTGCGCGGACATCAGTCTTTTTCTTCTGCTTCGCTACAGTTAAAACGGTTGATGATCATTGTGGACTCTGGTTGCCTGGCAATATCTTCCATATTTTTTTCCAGAATAACACTGCTTATCATGACATCCACCATCAGCTCCCGGGCACAAAGTACAATTATTCTCAGCCATTCTTCTCCATCTGGGATAAAATTCTAGGGACTCATATGCCTTACACTCTTGTAAAGCGACCTGAAGGTGGTTTTGAGGCGAGACTGGTCAAGGACTAGTTACAATTTGACACTTCTCCAGTATTATTTCAACCTTTCACTTAACAAAGGAATATACTTTGGCTGGGTTGTGCTCTTCGAGGAAACATGAATTAGAATTGTTTGTTTGACATTATAAGCTAGAAGCAAGTCCATGGGGTGTTCCTTGTTTTTCTAGTCCTGTGAAGGTATATTGTCCTGCTGGTAATGGTAATTTGTACCAAGCTACCCAAAGATTTGTATTTTTGATACTCTGGGTTATCCCAGTATGTACCATATCTGTCTCATATGTTTTCCACTTGTTCCAATCTGTTGAGATTGATGCCCTAGTACTTTTATGATCCTCGAGAGTGCTGGAAGTTGCTTACACTAATTTTCATTCCACTCTCATGCTCATAATCTGTTGGCACCATCTTGTTAGAACTTTGTCACAATCATGTCTTTTTGTCGAAACAAATTCCAAGCACTCTTTTGGGTGCTTCAGTTGCTAATTTTTTTTATTCAAAATAAATTGTTTTTAGGAGTGATTGGACCCCATCATCCCAAAATTATGCATACCTTAACCAAACACTATTTATAGAACAAAACCAGCTAAAAGCAGTTGGGGGCAGAACAATATTAAAAAGGCTCGACTTCCTATTTTGAGGAGAACGCATATAAATCCAAAAATCCCTGCCAAACTTCTTGGAGCTGGGCAATACCACCTTGCAACTGCGGTTCCTTCAGCTATCAATCTGGCACCAAGCTTGAACCTGCCTATCGATTAAAAGTTTAAATTCTGTTTGTTTTCTGTAGTTTAAATTCTGTTTATTTTATGTAAATTGATTTCTGTAAAACTATTTTTTTAATTTTTTTGTGTTTGTTTGTTATTAAAAAAGTTAGTCAACGAAAAACACTTTTCGGTCAACAAAAAACACTTTCCAGTTAAAAGAAAATTTAACTTGATTTTCAAGAAAATGTTTTTCTTTTATTTTAGACGGAAAACACTTTCTGGAAGTTGTGCAAAATTTAAAAATATCATATTATTTGTTGATTATATCAAATTTGATTCTCAAACTTTTGATATATATATATATATATTGTTTTGAATATTTTTTTTTCAATTTCATCCCTTAAAATTTAATTTTTATATTAATTTTGATCCTTATTTTTATAATTGTTATTTGATTTTCCCTTATTATTTTTTAATTAAAATTTTTTATCCATCAAATTTGATCCTCATTCTTTTGATTGTTACTTATTTTATTTGAAATAATTTATGAAATGTTAATTATTATTATTTTAATTTTTTCATCTTTTAAATTTTTTTATTTTTTAAATTTGATCTCTATTATTTTGATTATTATTTATTTTATTTGAGATAATTTATGAAATTATATTTTTTTTCAATTTCATTTCCATTCAATTTTTTTAATTTGTAAGATTTGTTTCTCATTATTTTAATAAACTTAAAAAAATAAAACATTAATAAGTTATTTTCTAGCTTATTTTCTATGACATAACCAAACACTAGAAAGTGTTTTTCAATTTATTTTCCATTACATTATAAAATATCGAGAAATAATTTACTTTTCCAGAATTCATTTAAAAAAAAATTATTTTTCAACAAACAAACAGGACTGGTTTTGTATGATCTTTGCAACTCTATAATGGTAGGGTGGAATGCTAACAAGGATGGTGTGAATTATAATGGCAGGTTCGTATGCAAACAGGAACTGTGAATTAGTAGAAGGTATATATCATGCAATGAGCGGGACCGAAGTAAAATAAAACGAAGGAAACTCAGATGGGATGTGGTTTTTTAGCGTTGGATAAATTGTTTCTGAGCAATGGTTGTACAGAAATTGAAAATTAAGTCATGCTAAGAATAATCTCTGCCAAAACAAAAACCTTCGTTAAATCACACTCTATAACTCACAATGATTTCTCAATCATGTCTTTGATAAAAGCTTAAACACAGAATGAAAATCCCCACATATCCGAAGGTTTACTTGTTTTTTTTTTTTTTTTTAATATGCTGCTTCAAATCTCTGATTTTTTGTTTTTTTTTTAAGATTTTCAGGTTAATCCGTTACCGCCTTTGTTACCGCCTTCCCAAACGGTCTCACTAAAGTGAACATTATGGCTGTAGATCTTTAATGTTAAATGCAGCTTCGAATCCGCAGACTTTGAGGAGCAGTTTAGGTTTGGAACTAAAGAGTTGATACTTGTTGTTTTCTTTGTAAACTGGATTGACTATGGTGTTTTAGGAAGTTATGTGAGTGATGAAGTGATGGGCATATTTGCCCCGATTGTTATTTATTGGTTGAACGCGGGGTTTTACTAGCAATTCCTGCCTTTAGAAAACTATCGGCTGCACACTAAAAAAGAGGAGGAAGAGAAGAATTTGGTGGTGGTCAAGGGTGTTTTGCTTCAACAACCAGTTCAGGCTGTTGTTGCTCATGTACTCTTTGTGGTTAGTTACTGAACCTATTCAAGTAGTTCCTGTTTGCCATTTATGTTACTTCGTTGTGAAATTATGATCCTTTTGATGTGAACGATCGATGAAAGTTTTTTCCGACATAGATTTCTTCCTATACGAGAAAACACAGCTTGTAGAAAAGATGATGCAGGTATGGATTGATGAAGGGATCAATAGCAATGAGATCATTACATGGAAGAAAATTGATACTGAGCTATTTTTCTTTGGGTTATTTGAGTTAGCGTCTATCTATAGCATTTAGAGATCCTCGGATACACTGAAGGAGTTTTGTAAACAGTAGGGGTATTCTTGTAGTCATCGTGTGTTACTTAACAATGGAGCTTAAGGAGGATGGATGTCATGGACTCACGGGTTATTGGTGCCTGTAGGATCTCCTCGGAGCTCCGCTGCTAGGTATATTTTTCACAAGCAGGCGAAAGTGAGGAAGGCTTGAATATATGGAAGTTGGGCATAGGTTATGGGGGTGCTTTTGAGAATTTCTTTGCCTCTTGCCTTTACCACTGCTAAATCATGTCTTTTATATGATCACGCGTCAAGAAGTACGCACTGCCTGTGACAAATTGAGGAGAATGCTTTGTCTATCACACGTCTTATGTTCTCTTTCTAATAGCAGATCAGTTTTTTCTAATAGAAAACGAGTTATCTGAAGATGCTGAAAAGAACTGGTAGAAACTTTTCATGGCCCTCTGCGGGGAATGCTTCTTCATGGCTCCGTTATGTTGAAGCTGTGGATATGATGTCGTGCTTGTCAATTCTTAATTGGGGGATAAGTAAATTATATATGCCAGCTTTTAGAAGTTTTCGGTGACTGTTTTCTGCCAGTTCTTTCGATAAACAAGTCATGTTCTTGGCCAGTCGTCTGTTGTTTGCAACGCGAGCCTTACACAGCACTTCCATGTTGATTCTGCTATGTGTGCTTGGGAGCTCTTTCTTCCTTCTTGAGAATCGTGGCCTCCAACGCACCATCCTGATGTTTGGAAGAAGCTTGGCAGTGTGTACTTGTGAATGGGATGTTCAGCCTGTAAGTCGGGGAAAACATGAAGAATCCTTTTGGTTTCTCTTCGTTGATCGAACAAGCAAGATTACAAGCTTTCTTATAAAATGCCATCCATCCATACAAACAAATTATCCTGAATTTTTTTATAAAATGCCATCCATCCATACAAGCTTTCAGGATAATTTTTTTTAGTTTAACGTGTTTTTTTTTAATGTGGACATGTTAAACTAAAAAAAAATTATTTTAAAAATTATTTATACGAATAAATGTCACGGATGATAAAAAGAATCTTATAAATATTAAATGATGGGTCAATAATAATATAAATAATTATCACTGTATAATTCATTTGCAAGCTCTTCTATTACATTAACAATCTTTTTTTAACAATATTCAATATATTGCAATCTAGTTTATATATTTGACATAACAATTTTATCCAATGTAACAATTTGAATTGTATTATTTTTTTTAATTGAAAAAATTAAAAGAGTTCCGTAACTTGACTTGTTAAAAATATTGAAAAAAAATAATGTCAATTCATATAAAAAAAATCTAAACTAAAAAAAATAATCAAAATCTTTAAATAATATATGTTTTTTAATATTAGAACAACATATTAGATCAATTCAGGTTCTGTAATCAAATACATGAAACTTGTGTTTTAGATTATAAATTTATCATTATATAATTTTTTTAGACTATTTTTATTTAATTATATAATATTGAGCTGGATAATAGATTTAACTTGGTTTAATTATTTTTTTTAAAAATTATTTTTTATCTAATCACACAACAAAAAAAATTATTATTTGTAAAATTGAGTATATCAAGGCATTTGTTTAAGACCATATTAAACTCACAAATATTAATTCAAAATAAATTATGTAATCAAATAAAATATTAAAAGGAAAAATTATAAAAAAACCAGCAAAAAAATAAACAAAAATGGAAAAACAAAATAAAAAACAAAGAATTATAAATAAAAGCCTAGGTGTGTAGGCTGGGGCAGCCCATGCACCTAGGTTTGTTAATTTTTTTCTTCCATCTCATTAAAAAGTAATAATAACAGGCGAAACGTTGACTGCCGTCATGAATTCTGGCCATTGGAGGTATTTGGAAAGTCGGGCAGTTGTCCTATAGGGGTAAAATACCTATAAAACACATTTTATTTTAGCTAAAAAACTAAGAAACACTACAAACCTAAAAAAAAAACCTTTTTTTAATAACAAAAATCATCATTTAATTGATTAAAAAAAATAACCCAAAT
>Ga0325410_1005678_pt1 | contig 13757 bp, 8 predicted proteins | sample PopdelMetagenome_16_FD_206182 | JGI IMG/M metagenome (GOLD analysis project Ga0325410, IMG submission 206182) | Populus deltoides microbial communities from Bellville, Georgia, United States - Xylem-PdIQD-R3 | ecosystem: Host-associated > Plants > Phyllosphere > Stem > Wood/Secondary xylem... | reverse complement strand
CTTCTAACTAGATGGCAGAAGCACCTGCTATTAGACTTTCCCTTGGGTTTCAAAGGAGGAAAAAAAATTGGAACCGCATAACTTAACCTATTAATAATGAGGCGGAACAGAACAAAAGGAAAAGAGGAGATCGATGAGATTTACAAAACAGAAGTTGGATTAAGCATTTTGCTAGGAAGTCAATTTTTAGCTCGCAGGTGTAACAAATTCAAACCTGTTGAAAGCTAGCATGGCCTCAAATGGAGTAATAACTGGAGCATAGAAGTCTTTGCTATCCAATAGAGCAGTTTGGGCACAGGAGACATAGATAAAAACATCACACTGCCACAAACAGAATATTGTCATTATGCAACTCAAAATTCTAACATCCGTAACTAAAAGTAGACAATCTTCCGAGTCAGATAATTGGGTTTACTTCAGGGAAGTTGGCAAGCTTTGCAGGATTTGGCCTTCCCATGACAAGAGTATAGACCTTTTTCCCTGCACCAGTGATCAGGTCTTTCATCTGATGGATCATATTGAGGTAACCAGCTGCACCAAATGGAAGCACATTGGACAATTGATTGTCTATACTACATTAAGAATAGAACACTAGTAATACATTATCTATAAGCATACAGCATGTATTAGTCCCAAAGAAGTAAGAAGAAACTTTGTAGTATTCCAGATATCATGTAAAAAATGGTCTTGTTGTCTTAAAGCAAAAGCTAAAATGAACAGATCTTATTAGTTATTAGATGTTCATTCTCCTAGGAATATTAGAATTCAACTTCAAAACAATTTTTAGAATGAACTCAAAGGAATAACCATATACAAGCAGGATATCCCATAGTCATTCAAAGTCAAACCCAGGAATAATTTCCAGATTCTGGTAAGATTTCCCATCAATAGGCGTTTATTATTCTAAGACAAACTCTAGGAACTAATGTCAAAGAAAGACCAATAGATAAGAACTAGAATAGTGAAAAAAGTGCAGATCACCGGAGTTTGACTACATGCACATCTAAGCGTGGCGTATGTATATATACATATATACGTTGCACATATGCACACAAAGACATAAAAGGGGATAAAATTAAGAATCCAGTTCTCAGCAGGTAAAAGAAACGTCTTGAAAGAAGAGTGCAGAACATGAACATGCTCAGGATTCAGGAATAAATGGGAGTGCATTTCAGAACTGCACAGGAGCCATAGTTCCAGACTGGTATAAAAGTGAAAGTTAAATGGTAAAATAATGAAATGCTGGAAAGATGACCCCCCAGGAATGCAAAACCACAGATGTAACTATAAATACAAAATTAGATAAAATCACCAGAAATGACATACCTACTCCGAGAGTTCCCACCAAAATCCCAACAATGTTAGCATCTTTTGCCTTCTCCACTAGGTAATATCTGCATGTAATATCACTAACACAATGAATCAAGCAACAGAGCTACATGACATGAATACAGAAAATTAGGAGGAAAAAATTCAGAGAAGAAGACAAAGGGAGAACAAAACTTTTATCTCATAAATAATACCTACGCTTCAGAATCCTTCTCTGTTGAGATAAATCTGTTCCCAAGAAATTTCCATTGGCATCATATCTGACTAAAACCACCGCCACCAAATCAAATTCAGCATTTGTTTAAGAAGATAAAAGAAAATAAATACAGCTGGCATATTTTAATATTGGATAGTACCCAAATATGCGGATGCTTAACTGAAAATGTTTCACATTCTGAGCAATTAAGCAAATAATTTTAAGGACTTAGGATATCAACTGACAGGCCAGAGCAATCAAATCAAAATATTTTGAGGTTCTCACAACCATACTAGCAAATAAGCTCAATGAGAAAAATACATGCAAAAGCATAGCTTGAGTTTAAAAGGAAAAACACCATATCAATATTATCAGAAGATAAACAGGAATGGAGCTAACATGGCTTATAAATAAAGGCAGTTAAGCAACCAGAAACTGAAAATTTTCTAGGTTGTGGGGAAGAATTGTAAACACAAAACATACACACAGAAGCACAGTAATACAAACAAGAATATCTCCACCACCATCAGAATGCAGACACCTGAATTTTGGTAAAGCAACAAATGCAAGTTATTCATTAAGCAAACACACACATGTGCATATCCAAAAAACAATTCACAGCAAGTTTAATGCAAACATGGCAACAACTTCTACCTATTTCGCATCCATTGAATGTGAGTACAACATTTGCAAATGCTGAATTGTCCGAACCAATCCATAAAAGCAAGTAGTCCTCCATTTTTTGTCCACTAGGTAATTCCCAGCTCAAGCCTCCAATGGTGTGTCTAGAACAAGCTGCCACACCAAGTTCATCGCTAACCTCACCATCACCAACTGACCTGGGAAGCCCACCAGAATCTTTATGGCAATCGGGAGGATTTATTAATGGACACATAACTTCCGCAAAATGAAATACAGTCTTGGTTTTGGACCCAGATAGTGTGGATGCTGCTGCTACCAGTTCCTCTCTGATATATGGAATTGCATGTGCATATTCCAGTCCAAAAAGCACCTATATCCAAAAATAAGTAATTGCACAATTGTGCTTGCTGGAAGTAAGCTATGCCAGAACAATCAATTCTTTAAACTTCAAAACACGCATTTATCATAAGATCCTATCATCCAATGTCATAGTTGCCATGAATAAACATAGCAACATTATGTTGTACCAACAAAAGTCTTTGTTACATGGATAGTATATCTCAAATAAAGGTGTCTTTTATACCTTCAGAATTATAAGACCCCCAAATTATTAGCAGACAAGAAAATCAGTAACTCCATGTTTGATTTTTTTTTTTTTCTTTTAGGCTCAAGGGTAATCAATGCCTAATATAGCTACAGGCACACACTAGCCAGCTAGTAGAGTTAGTAAGGGATTCTACCAACAAGACTCAATCTATCTCCTTCACTGCGGATGGAGAAATTTACAAGCAAAAAGGAATTTAAAGCACCAACTCAACTTGATCATCACAATTTTGACCTTAACAGCTACAGAGAAGCCACTAAGATTTTCTAGACTGTGATGGACAAGCAAGCAAATTATGAACCACCCTACATGCTCATCATAAGTTCAACTACAACTACATTGCTCAAATCACGATAAAGTAGTACCACATTGCCATGTGGATCGCTTAAAAAAATTCATACATTGCAACATTATATCATACCAGAAAGGGCTTGCTGTTATTTGAGGCATAATTCGATAGACTTGCAGCACAACTTGATACATCAATCATAGCTTTTCCAAAAACAAAGAAAGCGGGAAGGGTCGATGTCCTGCCAAAATCAAACACACAAAAACATAAAAAAAAAAAAAAGAACAAACAAGCTGAAATGTAAGAAATGAAGATAAAAAGTAGTACTCACGGGCTAAGGCAAGTGTGTCCGTAATGAATAACACAATCAGCATTGATACGCGAAGCTCCTACTTCATCAACGCAACAACTTCCATACGTTGAATCCGCCATTACAAACAAACTAACCCCAATTTGTTCTTTCAGTCTCCCAATTTTCTCCCTCAAAACTCTCACCACTTTAGTACAATCCTTCAGTAACTCATCTGGAAACTATTTTTTTAAAATAATAATATATAATTAGCAGAGAAAAGAGAGGTTTTAGCCATGTAATTAATTATTATTAATTACCTGTAAAGCGACTCTGGTGAAGTTTCTGCTGTGAATGAAATCCACTGTCCGGTCAATTTCGTAAATTTCCATCAAATCCATGCCTAAACTTGAAGTACAAAGCCTTCTCTTTCTGCTGTCTGCACTGGAGAAGGAGGAGGACTGGAAGAAGCGTGCACAAACATTAAACAAACAGACTTTAACACTAACATAGATAGGAGTGTAAGAAAAATAATGGTCCTAATGGGCCAGGAAATCCGGCCCATTAAAGTTAAACCGCCTTAATCGCCAAAATAAAAGAGCCCAAAGGCCCCAAACCATATAGGTACGTTTTTCTTTTATCCTCTCTAATTCCTCTATTCTATCTTCAGAAAGAAAGAAAAGACAAAGGTAAATACAACAGTGACAAAAATCGCCGGAAAGTTCTACGGCTTTCAAAATCACCGGTGAGTTATACGGATTTAAATTGAGCTTTTTTGGTTGCAAAAAATCGATTGAAATGGAGATTCTCAATTTCTATTGTTTATACTTTCTGTTATTATTTGTTGATGATATATTTTTTTAAGTTTTTATTGGGAAAGGTCATTTTTCCAGTCTCTCTCTCTTTCTCTAAAGAAATTTGTTTTTCCTGTTGCGGAAATGAATTAAAATATGTTTGTTAGTAATCTTTCAGGGTAAAATTTAGGTTCTTAGAAAGAATACTGAACTGTATCTTAATGTATGCGGGTAACTGTATACGCCGCAGCAGCACAGGTATTGTGTTTGTCTTCACCGGATTCTTGCTCATACTTGTTGTGGTTATAATATCCTGACTTTTCTGCAACCAAATGCAAGGACATGTGATCATAATTTGAGTACTTTTTGAAAAAAGACTAACAAATGGAAGATAGATGGTGCTGGTTCTTCTATGAAGTCTTTGAAATTTTATCAATTTAAGCTATTCTTTAGTGACGCTTCAAGTTTGAAATTTTAGGTATTTTTTTTGGGAGATTTAATGCATCCCCAAAGAGAGGGTTGAAAGATTGGTCTAGATGGCGAGCTGCTTTCAGACAAATGTTCACCGTCCTTCTCTCTTTATTCCAAAAGTTTCGCAATCAAGGTGTCAAAATGATGCACCGTTGTGTGTTTTACCATTGCCCCGTGTTAATGGTTCTTCTATGAAGTCTTTGAAATATCCTCCAAATGGTTTGATGCAACAACAATTTGCCACTTTATTGAAGCACCAAAAAAGTGAGCCTGTGGTGAAGTACCGGAATGGCTCAGCTGTTTGCTTGCTTGGTGGCGAAGATAAGTCCGAAAAAGACAACCAGGTACCAGGCCTCTTATTTAAGTTTTTGTTTGGTGTGCGTGGTTGCTTACATATTTTTTTCAGTGATATTTCTGAGATTTTAATTTTGTAGTAGGTGTGTTATGCTTTCCAAAGGGATCCCTGACATAGTTGTTCTTGACCATATAATAATTTGATTGAATGTTGTGGGATATTGATGGTTACACGGTGCCCTTTTTTAGTGTGTGTGTGTGTGATAGTGAAGGGCATTAAACCAATGTGTGAGTGTCTGCTTCTTCTGCTAACCTTGGCAAAATATTCTTGTTTTCTCACTTTTCTTCCTTGTCATCAATGTGACTTCTTTTCCTGCTGTTTGCATGAGTGGAATCTTATTTATATGCTTGTTTGTTTGTTTGTTCTATAAATTTATGCAATAGTGAAGGGCATAAACCGAATGCTGTATTTGGGCCTTGAAAATTGTTTTGTATGAGAGGGAGGGAGGGATTTGATGTCTATGAGAGCACTGTACTTGTGAGTCATTTCTGTAAGCCTTGGTCATGATTAAGGAACACTGTATATGTTTGACTGAACTTCTTAATTGTAGGGACTTGCGTGGAATCCACTTGAAAAAGCTATGGGAAGTTTCAAGGGACAATCAATAGAAGATATGCTACGCCAGCAGATTGAAAAACAAGAATTTTATGATGGAGGCAGCGAAAAAAATCCACCAAGTGGTGGTGGGGGTGGGGGTGGGGGTGGGGGTGGGGGTGGTTCTGGAGAATCTGAGGATGAAGGTCTTGTTGGAATCATTGATGAAACCATGCAAGTGATATTAGCTACTATTGGCTTTATCTTTCTGGTAATAATATCTTTCTTTTCCTCTGCTTTGGTGCATATGGTCGCTCAAGGCATTGTTTTTTTTCAACTCAATGTTTCAATTTGCAAGTTTTTGAGCATATTTATCTCTTATGGAATAGAGAGTTGCCATAAAAGGTTATTGAAATAGACTAACATCATTTCAGCTAGTTACTAGCCCAAAACTGAACTAATAGTATTTATTTACTAGCTACTGATTCTCGGCTGTTTGCTGCTTTTGTGTGTCTGTGTAAAACAAAAGTGATTGGCAGTAGTGTTATTTCTAATGCAGCGAGGAATGGAGGTTTTTCTACCTGGAAAACCTTCATTCTTTGTTTCTAAATGATCACTGAAAATCTCCCCTGCTTGAAAATGCAACCTAGTCTCTTTTTGTTTTTATTGGAAGACATTTTTATATATTTTTAATTCCAAAAATATTTGCCTCTGTTGGCTTGTGTGTGCAGCTATGTTTTTCTTTTACTCTTGCAAGCCACAGCCCTATGATAAATCTCTATTCCTTCGAAGTTTTTCATGTTTTATATTACATTGTATCACCTGAAATGGTTTGAAGCATGGTCGCTTCAGTTGTCTACTAGAAATACTTGTGTTGCACCGCATTTAACTTTTTTAGCCCAATTACTGCAGTATGTCTACATTATCAGTGGCGAGGAGCTGACTCGACTAGGGAAAGATTATCTCAAGTTTCTCTTTGGAAAAGGCAAAAGTGTTCGTTTGAAGAGAGCCATGAACAAGTGGAAAAGATTCTTCCAGTCGTGGAATGAGATGAAGGAAAAAGATCCATTTTGGTTGGAAAAGGAGATTATCAACACCCGGACATGGTTTGACAGCCCAGAAAAATACAAGGAGATCTTCAGGTCTGTTTGATCCTCTAATGGCAACAGTAATCTAAGCCCTGCTGGTATCAATTTTCTGGTCCGTACTTGGCATTATTGGTTCTACATTGGAGCTAGCAAGACGTTCCAGATCCCATGACGTAAAAGACCATTGATGTAAGCCACAAGGGGCTTGATGCCAGATTGTGGGTTAGTAGCTTTCAGTTTTGTATAAGATTTGAAATATGAGATCAGGGGAACACTAAATTACTGGAACTGTTAATTGATTTTGAATGAAGCGAATGACTTTGTAGTCCTTGAGTTGCAGTGTGACCTTTCCTTTTGATATTTGAGTTTTATCATCCAAGACCATAGAGTAGATAAAAGCATCCTTTTCTAGGTCATGCATGCTCAAGCTAGCGACTTGGGTAGATTATCTGCTGGGATCTAAACTCCGATCATAATAGTAAGATATGTTGTCTCCTAATTACTGCCAACTAGAGTCCAACACGTCTTCAGCAACAAAATGGACGTAGACGTTCTTTATCCCAAATCCAACCCCTCCCCTTCAATATACTGCTATTTGCTAACAACTCACCCCAATCCTTATGTTGAAACCTTCAAAAATATTTTTTTTTATACGACACGAAAAGTATAATATAAATTTTATAAAAAATATAATATAAATTATAAAAAAATATAATATAAACTTGGATTATAAATTCAAATCATAAAATTATAAATAATTTTTTTAACCGATTATATATTAATAATTATAGTTAAGAAATTAAATTACATTAAAATCTGATAAAATAAGTTAACAATATTATAATCAATGAATAATCTAAATAAAATAAGAGAGATATTATGAATCAATAAATTAATGACATGAAGAAATAAAAAGTCTTAGAACAAAACTTCTCAATACAGAAAAATCACTGAAAGGTAGAAAGCACACATAAAACTTATGACAACCTGGTAGTTCCCATCATAATAAGTCTTGATAGACCCCTTTTAGGTTGCAAGCTAATGAGTTTAAATTAGTAATTAACTAACATAAATTCAATAATGAAATAAACCTCCAACTAATGTCTAATGCGCTAGAAAAAATTCAAATTAAAAATAATTATTTTTTAAAAAATAGAATAATAAAAAAAAATCTTCATATTAAAATTCCTCCATGTAGCTTGAATCTTTAATTTTTGAATATTCTTGGTAGATTTGAGTCCTGATTTCAAACATGTCGTTCTATCTCGTTTGAATAAATTATTGGGCCTACGATATATAGTTGGAAAGTTTTAAATGTCTAGTTTCTATCCCAACTTTAATCGAAACAAAATTTCACCAGTAACTCTAGATATGTTCCAAATAGTACACAAAGATCTTATTTGACATATTTGATAATATTAGTTTACTAACTTTGACCATCTAAAATATTATTTTTCTAACTCCATTTGACCTGAAAATTTATCACAATATATTTTAATGTATCTAATATTTCCCTGTAAAATTTTAGTTTTATCCAATATATAGTTTGAAAGATATGTTCAATCTCGCAAAACTAGTCAACAGATATTTTAAGGCAAAAGAAGGACCTGACTTGGTTCATATCACAAATATAGTAAACTCGTAAAATCAGATCGAGTTTACCGATTTTGCACGAGTTAAGTCTGATTTTACTAGTTTTTAGTTTTTAGTTCGATTTAGCATGTTAGATACATGTTGACTCGTAAAATCGTAATTAAATCGCGATTTTAACAACCTTAGTTGAAACATTATTATACATTATTATAACTATAACTAAATATACTAACAGCGTGTTTTGAACTGTGTCAAACACTGTTCAAGCACTCACAAAGAACCGTGGAATGAAGTATTGTTATTGTAATTTTTTTCACTTTGGTCCCTTAACTTTTTTTATTAGGTCCTTTTGTTGTAAAATTAGCACCCAATTGCATCAATTATATTGGCTAAAAACAAAATTGAAAGACAAGGGATCAACTTAGAAAAGGCGTCGAAAATGAGTTATGTTTAAGTCGGCGTAAAAATTACACTTCTAATTTATAAAATTAGACCTCTTTGGTCCCTTATGTTTCTAAATTCAATTTTGATACACAACCTCATTTTTATTGTTTTTAAGTTCCTGGTTTTTTAAAGAGAGATTTTCACCAGATTCTGGCATAGGGAGAGAAAGTCATCATTTTTGCATATTTCAACCATCAAATTAGTTGATATTTGTGTCCACAGGTTTCATTTGATAAAAGAAGTTGAGTGGTGGCTGTCTCAAACCTCGATATTACCTAAAAAAATAGATCAAGGTCGAGGAAGAAAAAACTAACCCGATTTGATTTCATGTTTTGAGGTCGTGTTTGGAGTTTTTTAGATTGATAAATTGATTTCTAAGTGTTGTGATAGTGTTTATAAGGTGTTTTATGGTTAAAATGAGTTGAAAAAAAAAAGAATTTTAAGCAAAAATATCTCTGCCCTGATTTTTCCGACCACCATTGTGCTAGTCGGATTTTGGGCAAATAGGCGACAAGTCGCCTGATTTATTTATTTCATAAAAATGTCGTCTACCCCTTTAAAATATTAAAAATTATATAGGGCCTCAGCGTGCGGGCCCGAGCCACCAGGCCCAAGCCCCAAGCCTTTTTTTTTCATATGCCCAGACACACTAGGCCGTTAGTCCGTGCACCTAGGCTTTTATGGGTTTTGTTTTTGCAATTCATTTGAGTCTATATTTAGGTGCAACATAAATTTATTAAAAAAATATTATTAGACCTCGTTGAGCCTTTAGCATGAATTGATGATTCAACGGGTCGTGACACAACATGTAGGACTTTTTTTTATGAATTCTCCCCTGAATTAAAAATAAAATAAAATTAACCATTCCTTATCATTGATTTTGTTTTTCAACTTCAAATTAATAAAACAATAATTTTATCATTTTTTATAACTTAGCTTAAAAACACTATGCTCGATTGGGATCATATTTTGACCTAAGTTCTATTTTTTATTATTATTAAAGCTAACTAAGATCAATATAATATGATATATTTTTAACGTTTTAACTTCAATTCTTTCATAACTCTTTTATATGCTTCTAGATTTAGTCTGATTTGTGATCAATTAAGACTCAATAAAGGTCCATCTGAGAAGAGAATGAGGGAAGGAAAAAGAAAGATAAATTATCTAGTTAGGTTAACTCATTATGGTCATGTTCATTACCCAAGTTGTAAATTTCATGTGTTAACCCGGGTCGATACAATTTGTTTTCATTTTTTCATTTCACTCCCTCATTTTTTTCTTGTTTAATCCTTTGGCAATTCTTTATTTTCACGTTTAAGCTAGAATTAAACAAGACTAGAATGACATATAAGTTTTTTTTAAAAAAAAATCAGATCACCATTTTAGTTAAGCAATCAGTTTGCTATTTGTTTCCTTAGTCAAACAAGTCACACCAACTTTTTTTCATTTTATTAGTGTTTATGATGGTCAATTAATTTATTTGATATACTAATCGAGTTTTTAATCATCATTTTAAATATTTCATTGTATATAGGAAAAATAACACCGTTTATATTTTTTATCCGATTCATAGCAAAATGTGAACCCAAAGCCTAGTAATATCCTAAAACCCCTCGACATTTCATGTTAGCAGTGAACAATGAAATGTCAATGCATTTTACATTATAGTCCTAAAAAATAAAAAAAATTATGAGTTTGCTTTGTTGACTTGGGTGGTTTTTTTATGTTTTTTTTCATCCTTCAACATTGAGCTGATTGTGAATTGAGCCTCAAAATTTATTTCGATGTATTTTTTTTGGAGTTATCTCAATTTCATAACCTAGGTTTAGAAAGTTAATCTAAATCAACTCAGCTTATTTTTTAATTTAAATTAGTTTTCAATTTCATACTTTAACATTGAATTGATTAAAAATTGCAGTTAATAATTTATTTTTTAATGTTTTTTCTATAAAATTATCAGGGTTTCATAACTTGAATAATAAAATTAGTAAATTAACCTGAATTAATCCAATCGATTTAATATATTATCATTTCAACAGTGAAGCTCACAGAAACATTGCTATGAATAACAGCACATACATTCTGCCAAATTGGTGAAATTCGAACACATCTTTTGCTTGCCAACTGATTGCTTTCTCTGCCCTCTACAGGTTGCACCATTCAAAGGATTACGGAGAGTAACATTTATAAACAGTGCCCCTAAGTCCTCTTCTGGAAAGATTTAAAGAAGAGAAATGATTGAAAGGGTTCGATCCAAGAAGTAAGATACCAAGATGAAACACTCCCGCATTCCATTGTTGCCACTTTCCTGTGGCTGCTGCAGTTAGTGTTGTTGGGCCTTTAAAAATGGGGCTTGTTGCCTCTTTTCTGTGGCTACTGCAGCTATTGTTGTTGGGCCTTTAAATATGGGGCTTTCGCTCCTTTCTTTTTCACACGTTGCTTATTGCAGGTGGTCTAAACCATCTTCAATAAATGACTGAAAGTTGCTATGAAAACTCATGAATCTTCAGGATCAGAAATGAACTGGCAAGTTGGGATCAAATGATTGTGACCAAGTCACACATGCTAATGCTCTAAAATTTAGAGCTTGTTGCTTGCGTTTTATCTTAAAAATTGCTGTGTTCGGGGTATCGAGTAGGGAGGTCTTTTTGTTGCACAATCATGCAAAAGCAAACTGGCAAATTATGAGCTTAGAGAAAAGAGACAGGGTTTTGGGAATGTCAAGTTTCCTTTCCATGGTACTGAGTGCTCTGAATGCTGGTGGCATAAAATATCCCAGAATTATGTTATCTCAGCCATGCTCCAGTGAGGTTAATTATATTGCTTAGGAAGAAATCTCTTCAACCTTGAGAGCTGAAATCTGTTTGATATTCTCGACGAATATAAACTGAATGAAACTTGAGTTGGAGAGCCCTTAGTCCTCTTCATCATCCGCTTAAAAACTCTCTTTTTCTAGACCATACATTTTCAAGATAAATAAAACAAGAAAATATTCAAAATAAAAATAAAAAACCAGGCATGATAATTGATTTTGTGCGAGGGAAGCATATATCTTTGACTTGAAAACGGCTTGCTAGTACACTGGCCTTGCTTTTAGCAGGCACACCATTATGCTCTGACATTGAGCATAACCTCGGCTTCCCTACAATCTACCAGCATTCTCAGCAGCAGCGAGCCAGCAGCAGAAGGTGAAGAGAAGAGTCCGAAAATTCATTCATTAAACATGCTAGAGAGGGCCCGTTAGAAAGCTAAAGTTTCAGTCACATTTCTCGGACTTTGCTCCTTTAGTAATTTTTTTTCCGCTTTGCCAATTGCATGCTTACAGCTTAAAATGCCTACTGGACTGACTCGCCTCTCTGCTTTTATTTTTTGTCCTTCTGCCTTTATTTTGTCCTCCCCATTCTTTTTGACTCCACCTCAATAAGTAGTTCCTTTTCCTCCTACTCCTAAGAAGCTTTCTTGTAGCCATTACATTTGAGAGTACTTTACTTGATACAGCAGAGTAGAAGGATGCCTTGTGAAGATGCTACAAAACATCCTCGAATGTTTATTTTAATGATGGAGGGTTTGAATGGCTAAAGAATGGAGCTCGATGGCCAATTGTGCACCGAATTCGTGCAAGAACCAAAACCCAAAATGACAACCTTACATTTCAAAAAAGCAACGGAAGAGGAAAACATTGAGGATTTAGACACATTATGCTATTAACTGCTATAGCGTCTTTGTTATTTTACCCTTCTTAAAAAAATAATGTTAGGGTGTTTATATCTTTTTATATGGACAATTGATCATTATTAAATTAATTAGGGGTATGATTGTTATTTTTATTTTTTAAACACGTTGAAATTATTAATTTATTTTTAAAAGCAAAATTCTTGAAAATATCATCTACAAGCTTTTATGTCATTTCACTATTTCAAGAACAATAACTTAATTATCCTTAAAGATAAGAATTTTAAAGATTGTGTTAAATGGATTTTTTGTCTTTTAATAAATATAAAATATTATTAAAATTAAAAAATAGGTGGCACGCATCAACATGTGGGGGAGGTGTTTGTGTCCTTCTATTTTCTTGGGCAACATCGTCCAGTTGTTAAAAAAGCTCTTCTATCATGTTGTTTGTTAGAGTCAATCGTTAGTCATTGTAACGTCTTTTTCCTATTGAGGTCATCCGTGATGGTAGAGGTTGAATAAACTATACCATGCGTGGCTTTTTTTTTCCTCTCTTATCTTTCTTTTCCCGTCAAAAATTGTGTCTACCATTCTAAATTTTATGGTTGTCCTTTTCATTATTAACATTTCAATTTCAGTTCTTATTCTTTTAAATTTTTTTTCTTAATCATTTTGTACAAATTTTATTTGCTATTAAATTTATTCTTTAATTTTAATTTATGATGTATTATTTTTTTAGTTTGATCCGTAGCCTCTTGATCTTTAATTTTTTCTAGACTCTTTTGTACATACACTAGTGCATGTGTCATAGAATGGGTGGAGTCTCATTCACACTAAAAGCCCATTTGATTTAACGGCGTGGTCGTGTTTTTTTTTTTAAATAATGTTTTGCTTATGTTTTAAATAAATTTTATATAATATTTTTAAATTATTTTAATATATTAATATAAAAAATAAATTTTTAAAAATATATATTATTTTAATTTAGTTTCAGACAAGAATACTTTAAAAAGCGTAGCAACATGAATGCACTTCTCGTTCAAAGAAACATATAAATGCACTTTGGTGCTTTTTAGGTGTAATAATTGTGCAAGAAAATGTAAGGTATCCTAATAATACGGAGGTATTCATTTCACAAAGCCATGCTTATAAAAATAGCAACAGCCACAGTAGAAAACAAGATGCACTTTATACACGGCTTTACATGCAGGCCAAGAAAAAAAAAAAAAAAGAGTGAATTTTCTAGGAGGCTGTTTGCACGAAACTTCTCTGTCATGATCCCTTGCAGTCACATGCTTTCACTCTCATGGCATCATCATCTTTCACTGTCTTCAACTCTCTCCACAAGTTTACTGGCTACCCTCCTAGGTTGCTGTAGAGAAAATCCTGATAGTTTACTCTTCATGGCACATCAAAGAAAATCCTTTTTTGTGTTTTAAGAAAGAAATTTGGTG
>Ga0325410_1005676_pt1 | contig 13758 bp, 7 predicted proteins | sample PopdelMetagenome_16_FD_206182 | JGI IMG/M metagenome (GOLD analysis project Ga0325410, IMG submission 206182) | Populus deltoides microbial communities from Bellville, Georgia, United States - Xylem-PdIQD-R3 | ecosystem: Host-associated > Plants > Phyllosphere > Stem > Wood/Secondary xylem... | reverse complement strand
ATTACAGGACAGATTCTGACTTCTCTTTTGTGGCCAAACTTTGAATTTGAAAACGGCAGATTTGGGTCTTACACTATTCATGAACATTGTAGGCCTATTTCTTAGCTTTCCATCCATATAAATTAAGTTGAAATCCAAGATCTACAGCTCCAGATATGACCCAATAACTGAACAGTGTTCCAATTTGAATTGAATCGGTATCTCCTTTCTAATCTTAGCCGTTTCTTTGTCCTTTCACTTTCAATAGTTAATCACATCAATCAATACTTTGAATTGTGAGATATGCCTGCATTTAAAATGAACATTTACCATAAATTAAAGCTATCTTATATTATCAGATCTGTTATTATAAAACATGCTCTAGTTAAGGAGTTATTGATACTTCAAGTGCAAAATGATGATATAAAACCTTGATAAAAATGCACTTTTAAGTACTAATCAACGAGTCATGCAACTCAAAGAAGATCTCACTCTCATTCAGTGTGGAACACGTACTGTTACAGAATTTCTTTATTCTATCAAGTCTATTGCCGATGAGCTTGCACTCATTGATGCTCCTCTCTCTGCTGATGATATTACTCTATATGCTCTCAATGGCTTAGGGCCTGAATATAGAGAAATGGTAGCTCCTATTCGTACACGCGAATATGCCTTATCATTTAAAGAACTTCATGATCTTCTCATTGGTCATGAGTCTTACCTCAAATGTCTGGACATTACTTCTCCGTCCCTGGTAGTTACAGCACATAACACTCAGTGCAGGCATCACAGTTTTTCACAAAAACAACCATGGTCTCCTCATGCAGCCACACAAAAATATGATTCCAAACCTCAACCTCACTATTTCAGACAGCAAAAATATACACCCAAATGCCAATACTGTGATCAATTTGGCCATGTTGCCAAACAATTTCCTAAGTTACACACCAAGAAAGCTACAGCCAACTGCACCACTGCCTCCCAAAGTCCACACCAGCGATGGCTCATTGATTCTGCTGCATCACATAACATCACCTCTCAAGTATCTAATCTACACTTACACTCTCAATATGATGGCACAGATGAGGTGCTTATTGGAGACGGTTCAGGTTTGAAAATCACTCATTCAGGTTCTCTTTCTCTTCCCTTTCCCAAACATACATTCCAAGTTCAAGATACTCTTTGTGTTCCCACCATAAATCAAAATTTGATTTCGGTCCATCATTTTACCAAACATAATAATGTGTTCCTTGAATTTCATCCTTCTTATTTCTTTGTCAAGGATCAACAGACGAGAGACTCTATTTCAAAGACCCTGTGAGAATGGTGTTTATCCTCTACCTCATCCTCATGCCTCCACTCCCATTGCACTGGTTCGTGAATGCACATCAATAACTGGCTGGCATCAGCGCCTAGGCCATCCTTCCTTCAAAGTTATTGACAGAATGATCTCCTCATTCTCTCTTCCTGTTTCCAGCAATTCATTTACATCTCATTTTTGTGATTCCTGTTCTATCAATAAATCTCATCGCTTGCCTTTTCATAAGCATGGTCTCACTAGCTCTGCTCCTTTTGATTTAATATATACCGATGTTTGGGGACCATCACCACAAATCAGCATTCAAGGTCACAAATATTAGCAATAATACTGCAGCATCATCACAGGATCAGCAACAGCAGCAGCATCACCAAAGCAGTAGCAGCAATTGTATCACAGCATCCCCTGAAGCAACATGACACGATCAAAGAGTTGATGTCTTATCCCAAGTGCAGGAGTGTCACAGTAATAAATAACCCGGCAAGAACGGGGTCGAACCACAGGGAGGTGAACTATATAAATTATAATAATAATAATAATAATAACAACAATAAGAATAAGAATAACAACAACAACAACAACAACAACAATGCTGATGATGATTTAAAGAGGACTTTGAGATATAAGATTATTAAAGAAGATTAAACAATGATAAAAACAAATGTCAAGGTTAGAGGGTTCACTAATAGTATTAGAGATAAGAAAAATATAAACTCTTTATAAATTATCAACATGATCATATTAATCATCTTATTTACATAATACCATACTTACAAATTTTATCAAGCATTCATGATGCTAACTTATATTGACAACAAATCAAGTTCCTCTCATAATAACGATGTCGGCCGAAAACTATGAAGGATCAAGTATTTGATGTACCAAGTGTTATACAACACAAATCTAGATTAACTATTTAACAAGCAAGATATTAAGGATTGATAAGATAAAAAAGATAAGACATGTTAATAGCAAATTGTTTAGGATTTAAGCATTGAAGTCCATATTGAGTTCATATTATGCTTATTCTAACACCATTAGTGAAACCTTATCACCTTGACATAATTAACTTAGCTAGACATAATAAATAAGAAGAACATAAATAAACAAGATAAGAATATAGTTAACTAAGTAGAGTAAAGGAAATGAATAGTATAAACAAGAGATTAATGAAAATAAAACTTAAGCATTACAACAATAAAAAGAGAGCAAGAACATGATCTTGATCTTAGAACTAAGATTGCTAAATGAATGGAAAATGCCTCCTTTTATAGGCTAAAATTCAGAACTATTCATTTGGTAATTGATTATTGATGTAGTGGCCACTATTGATTTAGTGGACTTGGTGGACAGCAGCACTCAAGCACTTTGGCTGGATGAAATGACATTGATCCATTCAGAATTTGGCAAAGTGTTCTTCATGAAAGTTGTTGGCAATCATTTTATCTTTCCACCCATAAAATGTCAGAGCATTTGGATCACTAGAGCTCGATATATGGCTAACATAGTGAGTAGTGTTGTTGGTGGACGTGTGGATAAACCTTAAGCACTTTGGCTGGATGAAATGTCATTGTTACCATCCGAATTTGAGAAACTCTTCTTCATGAAAGTTGTTGGAAATTGTCTTTTCCTTCCACTCACCAAATTTCACGTCATTTGGCCTTCTAGAACTCCAGATATGGGTAAAATTCTAAGTAGTGTTTGGGCTGGATTACAGGACAGATTCTGACTTCTCTTTTGTGGCCAAACTTTGAATTTGAAAACGGCAGATTTGGGTCTTACACTATTCATGACCATTGTATGCCTATTTCTTAGCTTTCCATCCATATAAATTAAGCTGAAATCCAAGATCTACAGCTCCAGATATGACCCAATAACTGAACAGTGTTCCAATTTGAATTGAATCGGCATCTCCTTTCTAAACTTAGCCGTTTCTTTGTCCTTTCACTTTCAATAGTTAATCACATCAATCAATCCTTTAAATTGTGAGATATGCCTGCATTTAAAATGAACATTTACCATAAATTAAAGCTATCTTATATTATCAGATCTGTTATTATAAAGCATGCTCTAGTTAAGGAGTTATTGATAATTCAAGTGCAAAATAATGATATAAAACCTTGATAAAAATGCACTTTTAAGTACTAATCACAACATCACAGGAGCAGTAGCATCACTAAAGCAGCAGCAACAGCAGCATCATAGCATCTCCTGACCAAATCTTGATCAACTCCTGTCACGCCAACATCCAAGATTGCAGGGAAAATATTCCAACGGCTACTACACTCCAGAATGGCAACTCATCATGCATGAAAACTACAGCTACATACAAACCAGAAACAAATCAGCCACCATAATCAAGAAAATACTCCAACGGCTACTACACTCCAGAATGGCAACAAGTCAGAGACAAATCAGCCTCCATAATCAGGAAATCCTGTAACTATAGAAACAACTGTAACTATAGAAACAAATACAACTATGGAAAGTCAATAGTTACTCTGTTTCTTATTTATATATATTTACATCCTGCACATATTGAAGAAGAGTGTGCTTACGCCCTGTTTTGTTATACTAATAAGAAAAGCAGAAGAGAATTAATTCAGAAATCATCTTCGCTGCTTGTTCTCTTCCTCTGCCATATTTTTCTTTACAAATACTATGTGATCTTCATTGATCACTTCACAAAATATGTTTGATTCTTTCCCCTTCGAAACAAATCAGATGTTAAAATCATTTTTCCTCAATTTCATAAAATGATACCCAATCGGTGTAATGCTAATATCAAAAGTCTCTACTCTGATAATGATGGAGAATTTGTTACTCTACAACCATTTCTTACACTCCACGGCATCAGCCATTGCACCACAGCCCCACACACCCCTCAGCAAAATGGAGTTTCAGAGCGCCGTCATAGACACATTGTAGAGACAGGCACCACACTTCTCAGTCACGCCAACCTTCCTTCCTATTTCTGGTCCTATGCTTTTGCTGTAGCAACCTATCTAATCAACTGATTGCCCTCTCCTATTCTTCATCATAAATCTCCCTTTCAAACCTTGTTCGCATTAGCTCCCAATTATCTTAAACTCAGAACATTTGGTTGCTTGTGTTTTCCATGGCTGAAACCCTACCACACACATAAACTCCAACCCAAGCATGTTCCCTGTGTGTTCCTTGGTTATTCCAATACACAAAAAGCATATCTTTGCTTCAACTTACCTACACAAAGATTGTATATTTCATGGCATGTTACGTTTAATGAAAACACATTTCCCCTGTAGAACATCATCAATCAGTCCACCTCCAAGTCTTCCTTACCTGTTGCTCCTCCTGTATGTGCTCCACTACTACAGCTTGTTCCCCCAACCAACCAAGCCCTCCCTGCACCAGTCTCTACTGTCCATCAAGAAGAGCTCTCTCTCCCTGCATCCAATTCAGACACTACAGTCTCTACCGTTCAGGTAAATCCTCCAACTCCTATTGTTTCTTAAAGACAACATAATATGACCACTCGGTCTATGAACAACATCTTTGTACCCAAGCAGCTTCACAACACCACAACACATCCATTACTTGACTCCACTGAGCCCACATGTGTTAGTCAAGCACTTAAAAATCCACTTTGGCACAATGCCATGTCAGAAGAAATTATTGCATTACTCAATCATGCTACTTGGGGCCTTGTCCCCCTGCAGCCAGTCAAAATCTTATAGGCTGTAAATTTGTCTTTCGAACAAAATGAAATCCTGATGGAACCATCAGCAGATACAAAGCTCGTCTGGTTTCCAAAGGCTTCCACCAAAGACCAGGCCTTGATTATTCCCAGACATTCAGCCCAGTTGTCAAACCAGCTACAATTCGCTTAATTCTCTCCATTGTTGTCATGCATGGTTGGTCTCTTAGGTAGCTTGACATTAATAACGCCTTTCTTCATGGCAATCTTGAAGAAACAGTATTCATGCATCAACCTCCTGGCTTCAGAGACACTTCCAAGCCTAACTATGTTTGTAAACTGAAGAAAAGTATTTATGGCTTGAAACAAGCACCTCGCTAATGGTATAAAGCTCTTCAGGATGCTCTACTGCAATTTGGCTTTGTTCACTCAGCTACGGACACATCTTTATTCATATATGTCTCTAACAGTGTTCTCTGCTATTGTCTTGTGTATTTTGATGACATTATTATCACAGGCAACGTCTCCACATTTGTAGATGCTATCATCACCAAACTTAGCCACACCTTCTGTGTCAAAGACATGGGACATCTCTATTTCTTCCCTGGCATTGAAGTCATCCCTACAGCTAAGGGCCTTTTCCTTTTACAACACAAATACATCCGAGATTTACTCTCTAAAACATCCATGAATATGGCCAAAGACGTTCACACTCCAATGTCCACCAGCTCTCCATTAACTTTATCAGATGGTTCAGCTTCTACAGACAGCACAAAATATCGAAAAGTCATTGGGGCACTGCAATATCTTGGTCTAACTAGACCTGACATTGCATTTGCAGTAAATCGTCTATCCCAGTTCATGCACAAACCAACAAAGTGTCACTGGACTGCAGCAAAATGAATTCTTAGGTATCTCAAGCATACAATGTTCCATGTGATTCTTATTCAACAGAGCAGCCCCTTAAGTCTACAAACTTTTGTTGATGCGGACTGGGCTGCTAACACTGATACAAGGATCTCCACCACTGCTTTTATCACTTTTCTAGGCTCTAATCCCATTTCTTGGTCTGCACGCAAACAAAGAGCTGTATCGCGTTCTTCTACAGAAGCCGAATTTCGTGCCTTAGCAGCTGCAACTTCTGAAACAGTCTGGCTTCACTCTTTAATCAAAGAACTTGGTTTACATCTTAAAAATCCTCCTCAGGTTTTTTGCGATAACATTGGTGCAACTCATTTCAGCCTAAATCCAGTGCAACACACTCGAATGAAACACATCGACATTGATCTTCTTTTTGTTCGTGATCTTGTCCATAAAGGTCGCATTACTGTCAGTCATGTTCACACTTTAGATCAGCTTGCAGACTTACTTACGAAGCCTCTTCCACGTAACCGTTTTCAGGTCTTAAGATCCAAGATTGGAGTTACTGATGGTACCTCCATCTTGCGGGGGCATATAAGGAAAGCAATCACTCTCCCACAAATCACTCATTCAACAGTATCAATTCCTCCACAAAATCCTCACTCACAGGAATCAAATCCTTACGTTTAAATTGAATTATGTACAGCTTGCAGTTAGTTACATAATAGCAAAAGTTCAGGCTTAATAAGCTCCTCAACTCTGTATTTATACATGCATAATGTAAATGAAAAAGTGTGTGAAGTTATTCCATTAAACTGTCTCTCCTTTAATCTTTAAACACTATATAGCCGCTATTCACTCCCTTATGTTTTACCGTGAACGATATTGTTTAGTTTTTTTTAGATTTGCTACAAATTTAAAGAGAAAAAAATATTAAACTCGGTTAAGTTCATGATCCAGATTTATCCTAAATAACTAAAGAGTGTAGGGTGAACACTGTTCATATGCATTGTTAACCCTCTCACATTTTACTATGGACAACACTAGTCACTTTTTTTTTTTTTTTAAGTTTTGCTATAAATTTAAGTGGAAAATATGTGAGGTGAACACTATGCAGTGTATCACCCTCTCATATTTTACCATGGACAATATTTTTTTACTCTTTTTAGGTTTGCTATAAATTTAAGAGGAAAAATATTAAACCTGAATGAGTTCATGGTCCGAGTTTACCCCGTAAGTTTTACTGTGGATGACACTGTTTAATTTTTTTGTTTAAAAAAATATTTTCTTTTTTTGTTTCTATTTTTTAAAATTAATCTTAATCTTATTTACATTTAGATTAATATCTCTTCTCTTTTTTATGTTATTTAGAAAGTCTATTTGAAATGATGATTATTTTTTATTTATGCATTTAACTTTGAGGAGTTTTTTCTAATTAATCTATATTTTTTTAATATTTTGTATAGATGAACTTTATTTTTGAAATAATATTTCTAATATGTGCAGCCTTGCATATTATTTTTTTATTTTATTCAATCAATTTAATATGTATGTCTATTTTTATTATTGTTTGATTGAATAAAAAATTATTTTAATTAAAAAATTTAGCAAACATAACCGCATAAATGTCACGTCTTGCAAAATTAAATATTTTAATCTACACGTGTTTCTCGATTTTTCTGGTTTTTACTTTTAGTCATTCTTTATGGTTTTTTAATTTTCTTTTTATTAACATATATAGTTCTCGATTTATTTGATGACATGTATGTATAAAATTTTTGATTTTATTTAGAATTTTTATAAATACATAAATGTATGAATGGATAATGAAAAGGAGTTTTTTCCATAGAAATATTTTTTTCTCATAAATTTAAATAATGAAAAATTCAGAATTATGATTCTACCTCTAAATATATATAATATTGATTTTATTTTATTAAAATGAAAACTCCAAATTAAATTAATTGTAGAACTATTTTTTTTTAATTGGATTAGGATTGAATTAAATTTTTTAATTAATTTTTTTTAAAGTTAATATCCTTATTGGATTAAGTTTAATTAAACTTTGAAATATGGTTTTTCTAGATATCGATGGTTTTAAAGCCAAAATATTTTTATTTAATTCATCCTAAAATATTTTAGAATATTAATAAGAATTTAATATAATTAATTGTCTTTATTAAACCATGAAAAATAGTTTTTCAAGGAAAAATGTTTAAATAAAATTTATAAAGTTTGAAAAATTATATTAAATGTTAAAAGTATTATTTAAAAATTGCACATAAAATCAATTAAAATTGAATTATTTATGAAATATATTTAATTATGTATATTAATGTGTCTTTATAGAATTATAATTGATTATCGACATTAAAAAACCAATATGATGATGGTTTTATATAATTAAATAATAATAATATTAAACAAAGGCTACGTGATCTGACTTTTCTTTATGTTTTATTGTGGGATATAAAATTCTTTTCTCTTCCGTTGCAGAAACTATACTTTTTTGCTACTAAATCCACGTAGTTCTTCAAAAATTCTTCAAGTTCCTTTTGACTGTGAGAAATTTGATCAAATAGTGATATGTGGACTAAATGGTAAGTAAAACAGATGAGCTTTTCTTGGATCCCGCACTACAAACTTTTTGTTTCCCTCTTATCAGCTTCATAGACCATCCTTCCAAGGCATACATATTCCCCTCGTCTTTGACTGGTGAAATATTGGTTTTCCTCCTTCCTTATAAACATAAACTTTGAGCATACGGTCCATCAACTCATAACTCCTGCAAATGACATATATAGAAGCTTCATCTCAGTCACCATGACAGGTAATTTTCCAAGCAATAGGCAGATCAGTTATTCAAGAACACATATGGCATCTTTTCAGGACCTTAGGTGGAGCTGCATGCAGCCATAATTTTGCAGTTGGTGTACCAGATCCCAGAGGCCAGAACAATATTATGATTCGTCAAGTTAATAATGTTTTTTAATCAAGTTATCGAGGAACTGAACCTGGACACATACCATGTACGTCAAACTACTAGCATACGGTGAAAGGATGTTCATGAAGGGAAATAGCTTACTGTTCCCTGCTTCAGAAATTAGGCAGTTAATTTTTGTCGTCATTAATATTATTAATAATTGGAGAGAGAGAGTACAACGGGTTGTGTGTACACAATTCATTATGTTTGCCAACAATTTCATAACGCTACAGAGATTGGCAATAGAAGTGATTGATATCTAGATAGCTGCAGAAAGGATGGAAGTCTTCTGCGACAAACAAGTACCTGGGATACTGCCCAGTATTCTACAAAACTCCATGTATGCCAGTCTTAACGAATATTTTACCACACCACAAGTCATTGCTCACATATAGAATAACTACCAGGAGATTAAAAGAGAACAGAAGAAATTTTAAATAAGAATAAGCTCATAGATATAGAACACTAAACATTTAAAGAGGATCACCTTTTGAACATGGAAATATTTCGAAAGACAGGGGCATAAAGTACAGGAGAATTCTCTACACGAGGAGCATTCTCTATCCCCAATTTTGCTGATACAAGTTCAAGATCACGAACAGACAACTTTCGTGGCTTCTATTAACAATAAAAGGAAATAAGAGAAAGTTCCAACAAACAAAACCCCTTCCCACCAACAGATTCTTGAAACTTTGGATTCTTACCATAGAATGGGAAGAAACAAGGCTCTGAAGAAATAGTGAATTCATTTGGGATATTGGCATCGACCGCTTTCACCTCTTTAATGTGGATATATTAGCCCTTGTAGAAATAGAATAATTGTTCAAGGTGACTGAAATGGTCTGCAATAATTCAGCAATCTTGTTTTATGTCTCCATAGGGTCCAATGAAACTACATTATTAGGGGAAAATGAGTCGGAGGTTCTTGATTCCGTATCCGCATTTTCCCCATTCTTTTTAGAACTACCCAGTAATACACTTGGCATAGTGCCAGCATTACTTTGAAGTCCTCCAAATGTTAAACTGGTGATTTCTTCCAAGCCATCAGATTTTTCAACCTTCTTCAGGTGTTTGCTTCCAGTTTCTATAGATTTTTCTCGTGAAGTATTGTCTGCACTTGTAACATCTCCTGTAATCGATTTTTGTTTTGAAAAATAACAAAATTTGGTAAAATTTTTGAGAGAATAACATAAATTGAAAAAATATTTGAAAAATAGCATAGTTTGAATACAACTGTATTTTTGAATATCAATTTGATATACAATCGCTATTCTCAATAGCGGTTATTTAGTAATGTTTCAAAATGCTTGCTGTTTGTTAATTAATTAACCTAAATAAAAATCAATTTAAAATTTTATGAAAATTCAATGGCTAAAAAATTAGATTTAAGACCCAATGAACAAGAAAGAGAAAGGAGGTAGATAATGTAGCAGGAGAGAGAAATAAGGGAAGAAAAAAAAAACAATAATGAGTCACTGGGAACACCCTAGAGCTATTTTTTTTACACATCTAGTATTGTTAGAAAGATATCAATGAGATGATTCTAACCATATCTTAAAACACCACTAAACAAGATTGTAATTAACTTCAAACAAAACCCTTAATTAATTACAATCTCGTTTGATGGTCTTTTAATATATGATTAAAATCATCTCGTAGTGATCTTTTTAACGGTATCGAGGTGTGTTGAAAATAGAACTATGGTGTGTCCTCGATGATCCGTTATTTCTTTCCCCTTTTTCTTCTTTCTTTTTCTCTAATGTCACATTCGTTTATCTCATCTCTCTTTCTTGGCCATTTGATCTTGAATTTCATTTCTTGGCCATTGGATCTTCATAAAATTTTAGGTTGAAAAGTGTATGTTAATTAATTTGAATGAGACGCGAATTTTGAAACAATTGTTATTTCCAATTAAAATAGTAATTATATTCAAATTGTGCTATTTTTTTAATACTTTTATAACCTATGTTATTTTCCTAGAACTTTTATCAAATTATGTTAGAATGGTAAAAGACCCCATGTAATCTAACTTTAACCGAGTATTAACCCCAATTTAAATAAGACATCATTTTGTTTAATCTTATCATATAACAACTCATAATTTACATAGGTGGCTTCTATTCATAATCCCTAACTTCTTTATCTAGAGGAATGATGATAATCATTTTCTATGATATTAAAAGGCTGTTTGGTATTGCATTTTAGTGCATTTCAAAAGTGCACTTGACATAAACAAAACATTAAATTGATTGTTTTTTAGTGCTTTTTGATTATTTTGATATGATGATGTCAAAAATAAAAAAAAAATCTAAATATATTATTTTGATGTATTTTCAAGCAAAAAATACTTTTGAAAAGCACCATGCATTACAAATACCAAACACACCTAAATACATGTATTTAGCTCGACTTTGAATTGTTTAACAAGGTAAGATTGTTGATCATCATAACTATAACCCTCATTGGTAGTCAATAAAGACCAACCTTTCTAATAGGAAAGTGAGGTATTTTACCATTTCAACACAATCCGGTAAAAATATTAGGAAAATGATACAACTTAGAAAAATATTTGAAAAATAACATAATCTCAACATAATTGCGATTTTGAATATTAGTTTTATAATAACCACTATTGGGAATAGCAGTTGTTTACTTAAGAATCAAAATCAAAATTAATTAATATGTATAGAAAGTCATCATAAAATTCTATAAAGATCCAATGGTCAAGATATGAGATTCAAGTTCCAATGGTTTAGAAAAAAAAAACATGAGATAAACTGATATGGTATAAGACATAAATGGTGGAAGAAGAACGAAGGAAAGAAAAAATGGCTTATCAAGGATATGCTAAGGCTTTGTTTTTCACACACCTAATACCATTAAAAAAATCTCAACAATACGATTCTAACCACACCTTGAAAGACCACCAAACAAGATCGTAATTGGTTAATGATTTTACTTAGGTTAACCAAACTCTAAAGTACCTTAACCCAAAATTAACCCAAAACAAAATCATTAACCAATTACAATCTCCTTTTGTGATCTTTTACGTTGCGGTTAAAATCGTCTCATTAAAATATTTCTAACGATACCAAGTGTATAAAAAACAGAGTCTATATGTGTCCTTAGTGATCCATTCTTTCTTTCCCTTCTTTTTCTTTTCTTATTTCTCTCTCATGTCACATAATCTTATCTGACCATTGGATCTTGAATATTATATCTTGGCCATTGGATCTTTATAAATATTTAAGTTGGCTTTGTATATGTTAATTAATTTGCATAAGACATGCACATTTGATTTCTGAGTAAACATTTGTTATTTCTAATAATAATTGTTACAAAACTAATATTTAGAATCGTGATTGTGTTGAAAGTTGAAATTGTATTATTTTTCATATATTTTTATAACCTACGTTATTTTACCAAAACTTTTACTAAATTATGTTATTTAAAAAAAAATCCAAAGAAGTGCAAAACATTGAAAAAGAATGATGATAATAACAACCATACCAATAATCATCAACATTCTAATCTTTACAAGACGTAACCTTTGAAAAAGATCACAAGTTTCCATATCACACAAGTGTGCTATCTCTTGTCACTAGTTAAGTGATTGTTTAAAAGTGTAAATAAAGATTGTGTTTCAAAATATTTTTTACTTAGAAATGTATTAAAAATAATTTTTTTTATTTTTTCAAATTTATTTTTAACATCAATACATTAAAATAATTTAATAACACTAAAAAAAATAATTTAAAGTAAAAAATTAAAAAAAATAACCAAACAACAATTTAATCACAATGTCAAAAAGACTTATAATACAAATTAAGACACACAATCTAATTTGACCATATAAATTAATCACTCTGCCCCTTGTATCTGGAGCTAAGCCTTGAAAAACCAAATGAAGAGCTTTGGAAAATATATCCAAATCCAACTGAGGTCTTTTAAACACTTAATAACAATATGATATTTGAATAGCAAATAAAATTATATATAAAAATAAAGAATCTTGAAAAAGTGAAAATTTTAACATCATGTATAGAAACAAATCATATGTTAAATTTAATTTAATTTTACACTTGATTTGAATTAAATTGATAACATTATGATTTTTAAATTTAAAATAAAATACTAAATAACATAATTGAATTTAATTATATTGTTTGAAATACTTATAGAAATAAATTGAATTAACAATTTTAACTACTTCGCCCTTAAATTATTTTTTTGTTGTTACAATTTTTTTGTTATAAGACCGTTATATTTACTATTTTTTATTAATATATTTGTAATATTTTTACCATTTTTATGTTATTTTTAACAATGTTAATAACTCAATAAAAACACTAAAATTCTTAGTTCTTATAATTCAAAAGGTATCACCATTTAAAATAAGTTTTTGAAAATAATATAGAAGATGATAATGGATGGAAATAATGCACTGTATAAACAACATTAAACTAATAATTCTGAATAAAAAAGCAGAATTACAATTTGTAGTTATCATTGGATTTTTTTTGTTACTGTCCAACTAGGATGTGGCACAATAAAAATAAAACAGATCTAGGGATGAGAAAAAAATTAGGAAACCGATTAAATTAAAAAAATAAAAAAAAAAACTGAACAAAAAAAACCGATTAATTTTTTTAAAAAAAATACAGTTCGGTTCGGTTTTGGTTTCAGAAACCTAAAACTAAAAAAAAACCTTAACAGAACCGAACCAGTTCAGTTAAGAGGGTACTATAAATTAAAAAAAATGCTCTCTAATTTTCTTAACCCTAGCACATCCAGCTGTCCTGAGCAAACAAGCTGCTCCCTCAACCCTCACAATTCACACTTTCACATATTCCATCTCATTCTCAAATCTCTAACAAAATGAAATTAATCCATCTTCATCTCCATTCTCCTGACTTCAGCCACATCCCTCTCCCATACATG